>Ga0209536_100007137_pt1 | contig 16966 bp, 10 predicted proteins | sample DeeMarSeWOR28_12_FD_187461 | JGI IMG/M metagenome (GOLD analysis project Ga0209536, IMG submission 187461) | Marine sediment microbial communities from White Oak River estuary, North Carolina - WOR-2-8_12 (SPAdes) (version 2) | ecosystem: Environmental > Aquatic > Marine > Intertidal zone >... | reverse complement strand
GCATACGCTGCTTCATAATACACTCCACCGATTAAGTGAAACGACTAATATGGCTCATAATTATAAAGGTTCTGACGAATATCGTGTTGTTATTTCTAAGAAAGGGTTAATTTCTTGTCAAGGGAGGAAAGAAAATTGGTCGATCCGATCAATCAATGGAAAAGGAGCCGCGGCTTCTCGAGTATTTTGGGTGCCGGGCTCCTTATGTTGAAAGTCTGGGATATCTAGGGAATTGATTGGAAATCGATCAATCTCCAATTAAAGAATCTGGGTGGGTTTGCAGAATCAGCGTTTTGAGATACTCTTCGATGGCATTCTTTAACGCAGCCGGGCTGAAACCATACGGACCCGGCCCACCGGCATAAACAACGCGTCCGCCTAGACCAACGAGATACAAACGGGTAGGTTTGGCTGCATAGGCTTTGCTGACCGCATCGTCCATCTCGTCCACATAGGTGCGGATACCGTATTGCAGTGTTTCAGAGCACTGCTTGGCTACTCCCCGGCGTTCTTCAAAGGTCTTGGGATCATCGATATCCGTGGCAACGTTAGGGACGCCCATTTTCATCATCGTACCCATAATTCCGCTACCCAGCCACCAGCCATCTTTAGGATGCGCCTCACGGATGTAGATCGACAGGAACTGCACCCGATCGTGATACTGTTCGTAAATGTCCCGGAGACTCACGGTCCCCTTGACATAGGGTGGTCATGTGAAGCTGCCAAATACCAGCGCCACCGGTTTGCGACCACTAAAGTCTGACAGGCGCACGCGATGATCCCCATCGATGTCAATCAGCTCAAAATCCGGGGCAAGATCCCCGGGTTTGGGCGCATTGGCTTCATACTTGCGCTGCCAGGCTTTCTCTTTTTTGATGTAATGGATGGTGTTGGGCAAGGAGGTACTCCATTGCGAGAATGAGGTATTTTGTTTAGTGATTTACACAATAATTATAGTGTTAATCACTGTGGGGATTATCAGATTTCTCACCTATCTTTGTTTTCATCTTCCAGTCGTTTGAGATACTTGGGAAGCTGGTGCAGATGCTCTAACTGGATAAATTCGTGATCACCGATTTCATCTTCACCAGCATGCTCATGAGACCAGGTCTGATCATTTGGAATGTAGACCGCCTGACCACCGATGCGCAGAACCGGCAAGATATCCGAACGCAACGAATTCCCCACCATCAGAAACCCCTCCGGATCGAGGTTGTATTTGCCCAAGATCCTCTGGTATGTGGCATCCGATTTCTCGCCGACTATTTCGAGGTAGCGAAAATACCCGGCTACTCCAGAGCGTTCGATCTTGCTATCCTGCTCGTGGAGATCCCCTTTGGTGATCAGCATCAAATCGTAAAATTTCGATAATTCAGCCAAGGTAACTTCAGTGCCTTCCATGAATTCCACATCTGCTGTTAACATACCCTTGACTATGGCGAGAATCTCTCGGATCTCGCCCCCGCTCACCTGACCTTCCGAAACATCAGCAGCAGCCTCGATCATCGACAGTGCAAAACTCTTGATGCCGTAACCATAATAGGGGATATTGTGTACCTCCATTTCGTCCAAGCGATCCTTTGCGAACTGCGATTCAGCGTACCCCGCCATCAGCTGGCCGAATTCAACTTTAGCACGGTGATAAAGGTGTTCATTATTCCAGAGGGTATCATCAGCATCAAAAGCGATAATTTCGATCAAGGGATTATCCTCCAAGGATGAAGTATGACAGGTGGCCGGTCCAGACCAAGAAACATTATACAACGCGGATAATGGATGGTCTTTGGGTTTGCATAGCGGGGTGTGTTCCGAGATGTATCAAGATAATGCCGCACGTCAGGTTTTCCCCTGTATAATCTAGTGGAATTAAGTACAAACAACACACACGATTCATTGAGGAATTTAACCATGCGTGAAATTTTCTACCCTTCAAGCATCGCCGTGATCGGCGTTTCTGCAAAACCAACTAATCTTGGGCGAAATATCGTCGCTAACCTGATCGAATATGGATTTACCGGCATCGTCTATGCAGTGGGCCCCAGCGGCGGGACGATCGAAACCAGGCGTATCTACCATTCGGTGGGAGACATCCCTGACCACATAGACCTGGCTGTGATCTTGACACCTGCCCATACCGTGCCAACCATTTTACAGGAATGCGGACAAAAAGGAATCCGCTGGGCAATCATCGAGACGGCTGGCTTCCGTGAATATACGGATGAAGGTCGGCAATTGGAGGATGAGATTTCCAAGGTGGCGGAAAAGTATGAGATTCAATTTGTGGGACCGAATTGTATCGGTGCAATTAACATGGAAAATGGGATGTGTGTGCCTTTTCCGCGCTTGACAAAGTTTGTCAAACAAGGTGAGGTCTCCATGATCACCCAGAGCGGCGGCGTTGGCATGAGCGCACTTAATCTGATGGCCAATGAAGGTCTGGGGCTGAATAAATTTGTCTCGGTTGGCAATATGCTCAACATCGATGCTGAGGATATGCTGGAGTATTTGATCACGGATGAAGGCACAGGATTGATCTTCATGTATCTGGAAAGCATTCGCGATGGCAGGAGGCTGATGGACATTGCCCGCAAGTCGCCGAAACCGATAGTGATCTTCAAAGCCAATATTGGTGAACTGGGGAAGAATATCGCCCTTTCTCACACAGCTTCCCTCACCAGTGATGATAAGATCGTGGAGGCAGCTTTTCACCAGGCGGGCATCATTCGAGTAAACTCTGCAACCACTTTTGGCAATAATCTGAAGATTTTGGGTTTGCCCCCCATGAAGGGCAAAAACCTAGCGATCATTTCACGTTCAGGGGGGCATGCGGTCATCGCGGCGGATGCGACCGAGCTGGCAGGATTCAACCTGGCTCATTTTCCAGAGATTTTTTTGCGTGAGATCGAGAAACACTTCCGCGCTTCGGTGATCAGGTTAACGAATCCTCTTGATCTCGGGGATCTGTTCGATTTGAATGTCTACGCTCAAATTATTGAACAAACCCTGCAGCTGCAAGATGTAGATGGGATCGTATTTCTGCACACCTCGCTCTCAGATGCGGAGAACCAGACCAGCCGGAAATTACTGGATCGCATAATCGAGTTGGTGAACAAGTACGATAAACCAGTCGCTTATTACATCTCCACTACGGCAGATGAAGTAAGTTATTTGAAGCAAAACTTCGAATTCCCGATATTCACTCAGGTGGTTGAGACGATCCGTGCTTTAGAGATGAGTCATCGCTACCATGTTCAATCGGGATGGGTACGAACCAAAGAAGAGATACCCCTTTACGAAATGGATCAATCCGGTGTGCGTTTGTTGATCTCGAGCGCCGCCCAGGAAAAACGCGATCTGCTGCTCTCAGAGGCGCTGCAAGTTTTGGAATACTATGGTATTCCCACGGTACCCAGCGTGATCGCCATGTCGGCCGACGAAGCTCAATCAGCAGCAGAAGAAATCGGTTACCCAGTAGCAATGAAAATCATTGCCGAACAGATCTCTCACAAATCTGATGTGGGTGGCGTGCAGCTGAACCTGCGTAACAGCGCGGCGGTAGCTGAGGTATATGAAGATATGATGGCGCGGGTACAAAGCGCATATCCCCAGGCGAAACTGGATGGGGTCCTGGTTCAACCGATGGTAACCGGAGGCAGGGAGCTGATCCTTGGCGGACGCCAGGATGTCCAGTTTGGTCCGGTAGTCCTGGTGGGATTGGGAGGGATTTTCGTTGAAATATTTGAGGAAGCTGTTGTACGGGTGGCGCCGATCACCCGCAGCGAAGCCAAAAAAATGCTCGAGAACCTGCGCGGCTACCCAATCCTGGCAGGAGCTCGGGGGCACAAACGGGCGGATATTGAGTCGGTGGAGGAGACCCTACTGCGTTTATCTCAATTGCTGGTCGATTTCCCAGAGATCAAAGAGCTGGATGTAAATCCTTTGCGTGTTTTCCACAAACAAGGCGGATGCCGCGCTCTGGATGCGCGCATCATTTTGGATTAATTTCCCTGAAAAAATATCTAAAACGGCCAGAAAATAGGCATAACCAGCACCACGACTACCAGCACCACCAGTGTGAGTGGTAAGCCGACTTTAATATAGTCGCTGAAGCGGTAGCCACCGGGACCCATGACCAACAAGTTAGCTGGGTGGCTCACGGGACTCAAAAAGGCGGCTGAAGCGGCTACTGCTACGGTCATCATCAGGGTGTAGGGGGAGATGCCCAGATCGTTTGCGGTATTAAGGGCGATCGGAGCCAGTAATACGGCTGCAGCAGGATTGGGCATCACTTGAGAAGTGAGCGAAGTCAATACATACAAGCCCGCCATGACAGCTGTTGGACCGTAAACACCGAGTATTCCCACCATCCAGGTAGCCACAAAACTGGCTGCTCCGGTTTTCTGCATGGCGATCCCCAGAGGGATCATGCCTGCGATCAGGAACACGGCTTTCCACTCTATAGCCCGGTAGGCTTCATCCATTGTCAGACAACCAGTCAGAACCATCAACCCCACACCGACCACAGCCATGATGGCGATTGGCACCCAACCCAAAATAACTGGTAAGAGCACTACAGCCATGATTAACACCGCCAGGAGAGCTTTGTTCGTACGAGGCGCTTCCTGAGCCTCTTCGGTCAGTACCAAGAAATCCGGATCGCTACCCAAGAGTTGTATCCTGTCACGTGCACCGTGCAGCAGGAGCGCGTCACCAAAGCGCAGCGCTATCTCACCCAGATTTGAGCGGAAGGCGCGACCCTCACGCCAGATAGCCAGAACGCTGAGACCGTACTTGGCTCGGAAGTGGATCTCACGCAGAGTCCTTCCGACCAGAGTCGTATGCGGCGAGAGCACTGCTTCTACCAGACCGATATCCGCAGTTTCGAGGTCACTCAGTGCGGGAGGCGGTTCGGATTCGATTCTGAGGGTTTGCAAGCCATCAACCGTGAGTAAATCCTCTCGATTACCTTTGACCAACAGTGTGTCTCCGGCTTCCAATTGCTCTTGCGGATCAGGCATCAGGTGGGTCTCCCCCTGACGGATGATACCCATCACTCCTAATCCAAAGGATTCGCCTAACCTGCTTTCAATCAGGTTTTTCCCAACCAGAGCTGAATCCTCCGGTAGTCTAACCAACATCAACCGTTCTTCCAGTTGGTATACCTGAGCCGCCTGTGAGGGTGAGGAGACAAAGTCTTTCTCCGCACGAAGGGCGTCGAGCTGGGTTTGATCGCCTTGGACGAGCAGCTTATCTCCCGCAAGTAAAGGTATGCTTTCCAGATTGGTGCGCCAGACGGTTTCTCCGCGGCGGATAGCGAGAACGATCACGGCAAATCGATGGCGAAAGTCTATCTGACGCAGAGTGCGTTTGATAAGATGCGAATCTGGTGTAAGCTCCAACTCTACCAGCTGGATCCCGGCTGAGATTAATTTTTCGATGGCGATTTTTTCGTCCTCGATGACTAAGTGCTCCCGATCGTGAAATTCTGTTAATTGGTCAAGGTTGCCTTCCAAGAGGAGCCGGTCACCGGTTTGGAGAACGGTCTCCACAGATGGGGCCAATTGTGTTTGCCCGTTATGGATAATGGCGACCACGTTCAATCCCAGGATCGAACCCAATCTGCTTTTTCCCAAGGTTTTTCCAGCCAGGTTGGAGTCATCCGGTAGGTGAACCATGACCATCCGATCCTGAAGGTCGTAAAACTCTTTATAATCCTGAGCACCATTTGCAGTTTGACGGCTGATATCCCGGTCTGGCAACAAGCCTCGACCAAGCAAGGCGATAAATAGAATTCCTGCTACCATTACGACTATTCCAACCGGGGTAAAGTCGAACATGCCGAAGGGTTCCAGGTTGGCTGCACTCAGCGCTTCGCTGATCAGGATATTGGGCGGTGTACCGATCAGGGTGATAAGGCCTCCCAAGAGGGCGGCAAAAGCCAGGGGCATCAACAGTTTGGAGGGTGGTATCTTGGTGCGACGGGCGATATCGATCACCACTGGGAGAAAGAGGGAGGCGACGCCAATGGAATTCATGAAGCCGGATAGAGCACCGACCATCAGCATGATCAACAAGATCAACCGTGCTTCACCGTTACCTGCCAGACCCAGAACACGATGTCCAACAGACCCGGCCACGCCGGTCCGGGCTAAGCCTGCGCTGAGGATTAACACAGCCCAGACAGTTACCACGGCGGCGTTGCTGAAGCCAGACAACGCCTCGACAGGCGTGAGGATACCGGTTAGAGCCAGACTGGCCATTACCAGCAGGGCAACCAGATCCACTCGCACACGTTCAGTGATAAAAAGCAAGACAGCCAGGGCGGTGATGGCAAAAACGGTTGCGATGTCTAAAGTCATAAAAGTCCTATTACTGTTTGTGGTTTAGTATTTTACCGCGATTGGTAGAGGCCACCATTCCAATATAGTTTCATGCGATCTATAGGCAATGTCTTATGCTTGAAGGATTTTAATTTATATTTGTTTCCTGAACAGAAAAGGGATTTCTCGAAGATACCCGGATCCTGTTGATATTCTCGAGTCTTCCAGGTTAGTCAAGCAAAATTTAAAACGGCCAAAAGATGGGCATCACCAGCACTACGACCACCAGGACCACCAGCGTGAGCGGCAAGCCCACTTTAATATAGTCGCCGAAGCGGTAGCCTCCCGGACCCATCACCATGATATTGGCAGAATGACCAACGGGGCTCAAAAAAGCTGCGGATGCTGAAACAGCCACAGCCATTAATAGGGGAAATGGAGATATACCCAGATCGCTGGCTGTGTTCAGCGCGATCGGAGCCAGCAACACAGCCACCGCCGGGTTGGGCATCACCTGGGAAGCCAGAGCTGCTAAGATAAACAATCCGGCCAGGATCGCTATTGGACCCCAGCCACCCACTAAATTGACCATTTCTTGAGCAAGAAAATTGGCAGCTCCAGTATTCTGCAGGGCGATACCCAGCGGCAGCATACCCGCGATCAGAAAAATCGCTTTCCATTCAATGGAGCGATGTGCCTCCTCGATGGTCAAACAGCCGGTGAGAATCATCAGGACGACTCCCACCACGGCTGCGATGGCGATGTTTAACCATCCAAGAATGACGGGCAGCAGCACAGCCACCATCACCAGCACGGAGAGAAGAGTCTTGTCCCGGCGTGGTGCTTCCTGCGCCTCCTCCGTGAGCACAACGAAATCGGGCTCTTTGCCTAACATATTTAAATTCTCTCGGGAACCATAGAGCAGGAGTGCATCTCCAAAGCGGAGAGCCATATCGCGCAGATTGGAGCGGTAAGCCTGTCCTTCGCGCCAGATGGCCAGCACACTTAATCCATACTTGGCACGGAAATGCAGCTCGCGCAAGGTTTTCCCAACCAGGGTAGTGTGGGGAGAGAGTACGGTTTCAATCAGGCCAACATCTTCCGATTCAAGATCGGCGAGATCTGGGGGGGTATCTGAGTCGATCTCCAGGTTTTGTAAGCCCTCTAAGGTAAGCAGGTCTTCCTTTTTACCTTTGACCAGCAGGGTATCGCCTGCCAGCAGCTTTTCTTCTGGGGCAGGCATTAGATTTGTCCTGCCCGCGCGCACGATACCCATCACACCCAGTCCGAATGCATCCCCCAATCGGCTTTCGGTCAATGATTTTCCGACCAGTGATGAATCCTCAGGCAAACCGACGACCATCAATCTTTCCTCCAGATTGTAGACCTCAGCTGACCGGGGTTGTGAGACGATCAGATTGGTGTCTTCTCGCAGAGTATTGATCTGTTGGCGGGTACCCTGCACCAGTAAAACGTCATCGACTTGCAGAGGAATATTTTCCAGGTTTGTGCGCCGTGGAATGTTCCCGCGACGGATGCCCAATACGATCGCGCCGTATTGGTTGCGGAAATCCATCTGGCGAAGGTTCTGACCAATAATGGTTGATCCTGGGGGAATGGTTACCTCGACCAGTTCGATCTCAGCGGAAATCAGTCTTTCAATTGAGAGATTGTCCTCTTCCAGGATAAGATGATTGCGACCGCGAATATCTGATAATTGGTCAAGACGCCCCTCGACCAATAGTTTGTCTCCAGGCTGGAGAAGTATTTCCGGACTGGGGGCAAGTTTGGTTTGATCATCATGGATGATGGCGATCACGTTCAATCCAAGTGCTGACCCCAATCTGCTTTGGGCAAGAGTCATTCCGGCTAAAACTGAGTTGGCTGGGAGATGAACGGTACCCATGCGCTCACGCAGGTCATACAGTTGCTTGTAATCCTCACCAGAGAATTCCCTGGCGATGTCCCGATTCGGCAGGAGATGGCGTCCAATCAGCACCATGAATATAACTCCCGCTAACATGACGATTATTCCCACAGGAGCATAGTCGAACATCCCGAATGGCTTTAGACCTGCCTGACGGAGGGCTTCACTGATTAAGATGTTTGGAGGCGTGCCAATCAAAGTGATCAGACCGCCTAATAAGGCAGCAAATGCGAGGGGGATCAGCAGTTTAGAAGGCGCTAATTTCAAACGCCGGGCGATATCGATCACTACAGGTAAGAATAATGTCGCCACACCGATATCGTTCATGAAACCAGACAAAATAGCGACGGTTAGCATGATGATCGCCATCAGGCGGACCTCACTATCCCCGGCTAATCTCAGCACCCGATGTCCAACAAGTCCGGCCACACCAGTTCTAGACAGGGCAGCACTTAGGATCAAAACCGCCCAGACCGTCACAACAGCAGGATTGCTGAAGCCGGATATCGCTTCCGTTGGGGTGACCAGACCGGTTAAAGCCAGGATCACCAACACCATCAGGGCAACAACATCGACTCTTACCCGTTCGGTGATGAAAAGGATTATGGCCAAGACGGTGATGGCAAGGACAAGAGCGATCTCAATAGTCATTCAGGAACCGATTCTAATTTGTGGTTATTAGTATTCTACCTCGGTTGATGATTGCAAGCTTTTCATCTTGTAGTGTGAGATCCCTTCACAACGATAAATATAAATGAATCAACATCTTTTTCTTAAATGGATGAATGTTTATGCCAAGTTGGCAGTGTGACTACTATCCCCCATTTTTTTATGGGTACCGTTCAACCTGCAGATAATCCCCACTTTTTGAATTGGCGATCGTATTGCTCTGGGTAATCTTGATAGGGATCCATTTGGCAAGTCACAGTTAGGCCCAGAGGCTGAGGTAAATGTGCATATAGTAAGGTAATCTCGATTCGAATTGATTCAAATCTATGGGGCTGTGAATGGTTCCATCCCGTCAGCGACTATCACCATAGACTCAAAGCCATAAATATGCGCGTCAGCGAATTGGAAGGTGATGATTTTATTTGGATTGAATATTATTCGATTTCCACCAAATCCTGACATATAAGGAACCTGGAAGAGATCGCCGGCAGTACTCCGATAGGGCATCGACCAGAAAGACATATGGTAGGCACCTTCACCATAATCGTTAAACTCCCCGGAAGGCAACCCAGTGACGTCGGTCTGACGAAGCGCTTCGGCCAACTTCCCGGCGTGGAGGAGTTGCTGCCCTTGATGTTGACCACCATTTTGCAATAGAATGGCTACCTTTGCCACATCATCAACATTTGGGTATAGGCCAACCCATAATTGAGGGATGCCTCTACTTCCGTCCGGCTCAATGGTGCGCATGATCGGGCTGTGATATATCCCGATCGGTCGATAAACCTCTTCAAGCACCATGTCCCAGATGTCTGCATCCGGACCCTCCCTGCTCTTTATGAAGCTGTCCATTGCCATAGAAAGAATGAAGATGTGACAGGAGTTGTAGCGCGCAACTTCTCCAGGACCCCAAGGGTAATTACCAGCCGTGAAGCAGACATCTGCTTTATCCTGCGCGCTCATGGCCTTTTGGAAATCAATAAAGATTTGCTCATCCCCCTCTTCGTCTGCCAGTATAACGTTGGGTTCCACAGGTTCTGGAAGGTCATCTCCGATGCCGGTAGCCATGTTCAATGCATCAGCAAAAGTGACCTCCTGCCAACCATCATGATCGGCCTTGACCTCAACATAGTCTGCAATTCTTAAATCGAAGACCTGTTCGCCATATTTCTCAGCAAGGCGAAGCATGGCGATCGCGGCGCCCATCGACTTCATCACCGAGAATGACCCATGTCGCATCGATGCGCAGTGTGGGAAGGGTCCATAGCGGGTATGGCATGGCTGCAAGTAGATGGTGTCATTCAAGATCAAACCGGAGGTGCTTAAGCTCCAAGGAAGGATGTTCCCATTAAAGGTGTTGAGCAATTGAGGATCGAAGTTCTCCTCCAGATCAAACCAAGCGCGAATTTGATTTTTATAGCTGAGTTCTTCCTCGAATTGGGCTATCAAAATCTCGCGATCCTCAAGCAAGCCTGGATGGTAAATCATTGGAGTTTGTCCCCAGTAGTCCTCCTGTCTCCAGGCAGCTGTTTCTTGGGCTCCCTGGAAGCGAAACGACGAGATTTGAGTATCATCATAAAGGAATGTGGCGACGCCGTTATGGGCCTCGTTGGAATCCTGTGCGATCAGGACAAAGGGAAAGGAAGCCCGAGACATTCCACCGTCTTCAGATTCTGACCAAACTCTCCCAGGGGAAAGAATAATCTGCCAGAAGCTTTTCTCACCTGGTGACAGGATCCTTTCTCGTTGCACCGGCACCAAATTATCCCCATAGGTGAAGAACTCAGCAGAGAAACCCGGGAAGTAATCCATACTGGGTTGAATGACACGGTCGTCGGGTACGGTATCGAACATCTTGAAATCGGGTACAGTTATGGTGCCTTCCAGCTCATGTAAAGCAGATCCTGAATCCCCCATAGGCGAGAAGTAGGCGTAATTTAAAGGTCCTTCTCCCGCATAGTCTGAAGCTTGTAATTCTTCAGCGGTGACCCGATCTCTATGATCGAATACGACTGGTGCGAATGCTTCGATCGCAGGGAAGAAAACCTGCTCATGCATAAGATCACTATCATCCGCATTTGTGACTAAAGCGACTGCGTAAACTTCCATCTCTGTTTCCGTCATCGCTAAGTCGACGATGAGCAAACCTGAGTTTGAGTCTTCAATCTCAATGGCGTACAGATCCCAGTTGAAGCCCCCAAGGTCAGGACTTCCTGTGGGCTCTGGAAGCGCATCAATTCCAAGTCTGGGTAACATCGCGCTAGCAATCACTGCCTCCATTGTCATGCCAGGATAGGCCTCATAGAGAAGTTGGTTTAAGGGCCATTCATCATCGGTAAAATGCCCTGGATTGACCTCCATCCAGCCCAGCGGAACAGCGCCGCGAATGCTTAAAGCCTGGCTGGTGAAGGGCAACAATTCAATTGCTGTTTCAGGGATGGCAGTAGGGGATGCTGTCGATGCAGGCGCAATTGTTGGTGTGGGCGGTGAAGTTGTGGGTATTGGTGGCAATGCAGTGGGAGGCGGATTGGTGGCTTGTATTGTCAGAGATGGGGATACGGGTGGTCGACCACAACTGGCAAGTAGGAGAGCCAACGCTAAAATGGTAGAAATCTGTATCTTTGTCATTGTCCAACCTCCCTTCTCTATTCTTTAGCAAATGATTCCACAGAGAGATTCACCAGATCCTACTGCGATAGATTTTGGAGCCATATTTCCATTGTTTCCAGGTATTCCGGCGCGTATTCTCGGCTTGTGGATTCGCCGATACAGCCTGTCTTGGCTGGCATGAGCACATGCTCTACGCCTGGAATGACCTCTATCTGATAGTCCTGGTTGCCTGCGGTCTGCAGGGCGGTCTCATAGGCTTGGGCACCTTGAACTGGATCGATGTTCTTATCCAACTCGCCAAAGAAAACGAGCATTGGTATAGTGGTGTGTTCAATGATTTCCATTGGGTCGATGAAGGCGTCCCAATCCCGGGACCAAGGTTTCCAGTCTTTTTCCTCTGTAACCTCTAATCCTGTGAAACCTTTGACACCTGGAACATCCAAAAGAACTTCCACGGCCTGGCGGTATTTGTCATAACTGGTAGCTTTGGCTCTCTGCGACCAATACTGCTCTACAAGTGACGCTTGCTCCGCCGAACCGCCAGCACAGGCCACTTGCTGCCCAACCTGGTAAGCCATCTGCTCGATGCTGTCCTCGGCACCCCCGCTGACCACGATCATGAATGCGACCTGCTCCGATGCCTCGATCGCAAGGGGCATGACCCACCCGGCCTGGCTGATCCCCCACAGACCAATGCGATCTGGGTCGATGGATGGATGTTCTGCCAACACATTAATTCCATCAACCAGGATATCCGCGCGTTGCGTGATCTCGTCGCTGAATTCCCCGGTCGACTCACCACTTCCGGGTTTGTCCCAAGCAAACACTGCGAAACCATTGCGAAGGAAGATCTCGATCAGGGGAATGAATGGAACTCTGCCAGCCCGTGTAGCGTCCCCACTGCCGTGTACCATGATGACCGCCGGGTGAGGTTCACCCTCGACTGGGATGAGCAGATCACCCACCACTTTGAATTTGCCGGAACGAAAACTGATCTCCTCTACTCTGACATCCTGTCCAGCAATAGTCCGCCCTTCCTGCGGCTCGATGACGACCTTTGATCCGCAGGCGCAAAGGAGCAGTACCAGGAAGGAGATGTATATTGCTCTCACCATTATCCTTCTAAATCTTATGTTTATGTTCACACTTGCTATCTACCAAAATGCTTTTTGAAGCATTTAATCTTTGGTCCGATGAGTAACCTGGCATAGATCATCAGCATTAAATTTGAGGTTCTCTATGTTCAACCCGGAGAGATCGATCTTACATGGTCTCTAAGGTTCAATCTTCGCATCTTCAGCAGTTCCTAAAGGGATCGCCTGGTTGTCCTGGATGATGGATATCACGAACCGTGCTGTTGAAAGATCCTTCCTCAGTGGTATTGGCTATCTGATAAGGCATACGGTTTGCAGTACTTTGGAGGGAAGCGTTGTAGGTATCGCAGCTTCATCCTCGGTTGGTGCTCTACGGGTACAACCTGCCAAGATACCAGTAATGAGAATTGTGAGGCTTTAGTGATGAAGATATGAGAATCTGCCAACGAGACTGGATTGACGGCATTTCTAGGTGTGGTTAGAAATGGTCGCTATAGTGCTTCGTGTTCAGTCTGATTAATTATACATGCATGTGAGTTTGTTTTATTAATCAACATCGATAAATAAGAAAAAACCGCTCAGTTGGTAGTCTGAGCGGTTCAGCTTTCAACATTAGTAAGGTTCTATTGTCGCGCCAATAAGCGCTTGAAGTCGGCCTCGTCGTCCTTGATCACCTCGCCGCTAACATCGATCGTCACTTTATAAATCTTGCCCTTGAACTCAAACGGCGAGTCGTAGGCTGTTCCAACCGGCGCGCCTGGGTCAGCTCCCACGCTCCAGCCGCCGGTCAGTCCCATGCTGAGCGGGGTGGTGTGCGGATACTCTTCCTGACCAACCAGCTCGCCATCGATGTAGAGCTGTGCCCGGCCAGGCGTGCCTTTGCCGTTGGAGATATCCGGCTCCCCGGTCACCTCGAATTCGAAGCGCAGAGCGTGTCGACCAGCTGGAACAGTATCCCGCGACTCTACGTGCAGGTAGTCGCGAGCGACGTAGTTATGCATGTGATGCAGTTTGCCATCCTTCAGGTAGAAAGAGAAACCGCCATCGGTCCCACCAAAAGAGACCAGGGCTCCCTCGGCATCGTTTTCAGGAACATCCACGTCAGCCGTGATGGAGTGGGTTCGGTTGAGGATAGCTGGCCCAGCGTTCGGCGGTACAGCTTGAGTTCCGTGGAAGAAAGTGTAGGAGGTGCGTTCTCCGGCGATCTGGGGTCGTACCTCTGCGAAACGCTGCGTCCCCCGTCCGTCTACCGGCATGACATGGTATTTGCCAGCCTCGACATACCACATACCGATCATCTCAATCAGTTTGTCACGGTGTTCCTCAGCCAGATCGTGGTTCTCCGCCCAATCTTGCTCTACATGGTACAGCTCCCATGCGGTTGCGTCCAGCTCAGTGAGCTTCTCGGCTGGGATCGGGGTGCCGAAAAAAGCTCCGGCTTCGGTAAATGATGGGCCAGGCCAGGGGCAAACCGCCCGCCAGCCGTCATGGTAGATCGAGCGGTGACCCATCATTTCGAAATACTGGGTGTGCCGATTGCCCTGTGCCCCCGCGTCATCAAAAGTGTGGGCGAATGAAAGGCCCTCAATTGGTGACTGTGTCACTCCTTTAATGCTGGTTGGTGACTCAACACCGAGAGCTTCGAGCACAGTTGGCAGCATGTCAATGGCATGAGCGTACTGCGAGCGAATTTCGCCCTTGGCCTTGATACCCTTCGGCCAGTGCATAACGAAGGGATCGCTGATGCCGCCGCGGTAGGTTTCACGCTTCCAGCGGCGAAATGGTGTGTTCCCTGCCCAGGTCCAACCCCAGGCATAGTGGTTGAACGTGTTAGGTCCGCCCAGCTCATCGATGTGCTTGAGGTTTTCCTCTAGCGACTCGGGAACATTGTTGAAGAACAGATTCTCGTTGACTGAACCGGTCGGCCCACCCTCTGAAGAGGCACCATTGTCGGAGAGCACCATGATCAGCGTATTGTCAAACTCACCAATGCTCTTGAGGAATTCGAGCAGACGGCCAATGTGGTGATCTGTATGGGTTAAGAAGCCGGCGTACACCTCCATCATGCGTGCATAGAGCCGCTTCTCATCGTCCGTGCAATCGTCCCAGGGCTTCACATCCGGATCGTGCCGGGAAAGTTCAGCGTCCTTTGGGATCACACCCAATTCTTTCTGTTTCTTGAAGACTTTCTCGCGGTAGTCTTCCCAACCATCGTCGAATTTACCTTTATAACGATCGGACCACTCCTTGGTGACATGGTGCGGGGCATGCATGGCGCCGGTGCAGAAGTACATGAAGAAGGGTTTATTCGGGGCAACCTGCTTGGCATCAGCAACAAAAGAAATGGCGTTGTCAACCAGATCCTCAGTGACGTGGTAACCCTCTTCTGGCGTACGTGGTGGTTCGACCTGGTGGTTATCGTACACCAGCTCTGGATAGTACTGGTGAGTCTCACCACCCAGGAAACCGTAGTAGCGCTCGAAACCACGGCCCAAAGGCCAGCGATCGTATGGACCAGCGGCCGAGATCTGGTCAGCGGGGGTCAGGTGCCATTTGCCAATGGCGTAAGTATTGTAGCCATACTCATGCAGGATCTCGGATAGAAACCCGTTTTCGAAGGGGATATAGCCATTAGATCCAGGATAGCCGGTTGAAGCCTCTGTGATGCATGCCATAGCATTTGAGTGGTGATTACGCCCGGTCAGTATACATGAGCGCGTCGGCGAGCACAGCGCGGTGGTGTGCATGTTAGTGTACAGCAAACCATTAGCAGCCAGGCTGTCCAGGTTGGGTGTTTCGATCGGGCTGCCGTAGCAGCCCAGCTGCCCAAAGCCGGTATCATCCAGGATGATGAACAGCACATTGGGGGCGCCTTCTTTGGCGCGCAGTGGTTCCGGCCAGGCTGGCTCGGATTGATCAAACGTACGCCCGATCACACCGGTGAAGGCAGTTCCAGATTTGTATTCTTTGAGTGACATAGTTTCTCCTTATTTGGAAATTAGCAGTTATTATACTTGTGATAACCATCCTAACATGCTCATGGGAAAATATCTATCAATATTTGCTCTCTGCCTCGATTGATTTATTTAATCAGTCTCAATTTAAAACTGGTTCTATTTGGAATTCTTCGAAATCAACCTATCCCTAATCGTACAAATCAGGAAAGAGACCACCGCCAGACTTAATAAGGTGTTTAACCAGCGTCCATCCCAAGTTTTTCGAATACTTGTTTCTAATGATATCGTGGCATGATCCGAATCCGCAGCGAATATATGTGTCAGTGTGGAATCGATTGGAAAAGCCCGCTTTGTCGCCCAGTAATTTAAATCTCTCTTTGCAGCTGTGAATTGATCGAATTCACCATATGAAAGATGCTGTCCATCATTCCGGTTGAACTCTAATGAAGTTAAATATCCTTTACCCCAGGTAGGATCAGCCATTTTCCACTTAGTTTGTGAGCTATACTCGACCCAGGCATGGCCCCAATCGGATATGCCTGCAGAAGATATCTGTGTCAGCGGAAAAATGATATCTGGAAGAAAAACACCAATAATCATATTTGCTGGTATCCCAGAGGCTCTGCATAGAGCAACCATAAGCCGGGAATAGCCAATACAAGCACCCTTCTTAGAGCGAAAAGCTTCAAGTGCTGAAACGTTGGTCTGTTCGCACTTGCCTTCCTCAAAGCTGAGATGGTTTGAAGTGAATTTATATATACTAAAAGCATTAGCCCTTTCAAACTTATCGGCTAATCTGAGCGCAGCCTGTGCTATTTCTGGATTATCTGATTCGATGCCATCCTGCGGGAATAGTTGATAAACCTCGACAGGGGCTTGCCAGGAGACATTCCCCTGGGGCAGGGTCACATCGTACTCCAAGATCGCTTGCAGCTCTCGTTTCCCATTTCCGTAATTCGATAATTGTAACGAATCTACATATGGGTACGAATTTCTTTGCTGCTCACCATTCCAAATAACATTTATATTGTTGACAGTCTGATATGGTCCATTCTTAGGTAAGAGGATCCCAAGATATATCGATGTATCCCCTTCTCTTAAGGATATCTGATACTTTTCAGATATCTGGTAGTGAACCGATGCCGGGAGCCAGAAAAAAGCACCAAGAACAGTGATTGAGAGGATCGCAAAAATGATGGTTAGGCTCACACCAGCGAATAGATATCTCATAATCAGATTCCCAGAATGTTCGGCACATATTGTGCTATTATTCACAATTATATCTGCAAATTCTTTTCCAGAATGCGAAGCTGGATTAGATGTGGTAAAAGTGCCAGATTTGATCTGCACGTGGAATGGCTCGATTTTCTGGTTGGGAAGACCGCTGCC
>Ga0209536_100007136_pt1 | contig 16968 bp, 10 predicted proteins | sample DeeMarSeWOR28_12_FD_187461 | JGI IMG/M metagenome (GOLD analysis project Ga0209536, IMG submission 187461) | Marine sediment microbial communities from White Oak River estuary, North Carolina - WOR-2-8_12 (SPAdes) (version 2) | ecosystem: Environmental > Aquatic > Marine > Intertidal zone >... | reverse complement strand
CACCCTTTATCCCATCACCCCGTCTTCACCCATGGGTGAAATCGCCGATGAATGGGCAGCGGAAGGTCGCAAAAACATCTTCGGCCAATCCATGATTGTTCGTCAGCTGCAATCCGAAGCCGGAGCCGCCGCTTCCGTGCACGGTTCTCTGGCGGCAGGGGCGTTAACCGCCACCTTTACGGCCTCTCAGGGATTGCTTTTGATGATTCCCAACATGTACAAGATGTCCGGGGAACTGCTGCCGGGAGTCCTGCACGTTTCCGCCCGGGCCATCGCGGCCCATGCGCTGTCCATTTTTGGTGATCATCAGGATGTGATGGCCGTTCGTCAGACCGGTTTTGCTTTACTGGCATCGGCATCTATACAGGAAGTTATGGATCTGGGCTTAACCGCCCACCTGGCCGCCATTGAAAGCAGCGTCCCGTTTGTTCACTTTTTTGATGGTTTCCGGACCTCACACGAAATCCAAAAAATAGCGGTCATCGATTATGACGACATGGCGAAACTGACAAACTTTGAGGCTGTGGCCAAATTCCGCGCTCGCGGGGCCAATCCGGAACGGCCCGAACTGAGGGGCACCGCACAGAACCCCGATATTTATTTTCAGGGCCGGGAAGCAGCCAATGCCTATTATCTCAAAGTCCCGGGAATTGTCAGCGATTATATGAAAAAGGTCAGCGCACTGACCGGCCGGCAATATAACCTTTTTGATTACGTGGGAGACCCTGAAGCGGACCGCATCATCATCTCCATGGGATCTTCATGCGAAACCATCGAGGAGGTCATCAATTATCTGCAGGCCCAGGGTGAAAAGGTAGGCCTTGTCAAGGTGCGTCTGTTCCGGCCGTTTTCAAGCGAACACCTTTTTGCCGCCATTCCCCAAACCGCCAAAACCATAACGGCGCTGGATCGGACCAAAGAACCCGGTGCCCTCGGTGAACCGCTGTATCAGGACATTTGCACCGCTTTTATGAAGCGCGGCCAAACGCCGACAATTTTAGGCGGCCGCTATGGTTTAGGATCCAAAGAGTTTAATCCGGCCATGGTCCTGGCGGTTTATCAAAACATGAAGGCGGACAGCCCCAAAAATCAGTTCACAGTGGGAATTGTCGACGATGTCACCGGCACCTCGCTGGACGTGGGCGAGAGCCTGGATGTAACCCCGGAAGGCACCGTTCAGTGCAAGTTTTGGGGTCTCGGGGCCGATGGAACGGTGGGTGCCAACAAGAGTGCTATAAAAATCATTGGTGACAACACCGACATGTATGCCCAGGCGTATTTTTCTTACGATTCCAAAAAATCCGGTGGCGTCACCATTTCGCATTTAAGGTTCGGCCACAACCCGATTCAATCCACCTACCTGATTGACACCGCAGATTATATCGCCTGCCACAAAGCCAATTATGTGGACATATACGATGTGCTGGAGGGCATCAAAGACGGCGGAACGTTTGTCCTCAATTCGTCATGGTCGCCCGAGGAGATGGAAGAAAAGCTGCCGGCCGACATGCGCCGCACCATCGCCCGCAAAAAACTTAAATTCTTCAATATCAATGCCGAAAAAATTGCCGGTGAAGTCGGGTTGGGCGGTCGCATCAATATGATCATGCAGACCGCGTTTTTCAAACTGGCCAACGTGATTCCGGTTGATGACGCCATTGCTTACCTGAAGGATCAAATCAAAAAAATGTTCGGCAAAAAGAGTCAGAAGATTGTGGATATGAACAACGCCGCCGTGGACCAGACACTGGAGAATCTGGTGGAAATCGAATATCCCGAATCCTGGGCCGAGGCAACCGCCGAATCCGTATCGGAAAAGGATGAGCCGGAGTTCGTTAAAAATGTAATGCGCCCGATGTTAGCCCAGCAGGGCGATAAACTTCCGGTCAGCGCTTTTCAGCCGGACGGCATATTTCCGGTGGACACCACCAAGTATGAGAAGCGCGGGGTTGCGATCAACGTACCGGAATGGATCATGGAAAACTGCATCCAGTGCAACCAGTGCGCGATGGTCTGCCCGCACGCCAGCATCCGCCCGGTGCTGTTGACCGAGGCGGAATTAAGCAAAGCCCCCGATGGTCTCGAGGCCAAAAAGGCGGTGGGTAAAGATCTTAAAGAATACTATTTCCGGATTCAGGTAGACACCCTTGACTGTATGGGATGCGGTAACTGTGCGGATATCTGTCCCTCGAAGAAAAAAGCACTGGTTATGAAACCCCTGGACACCCAGGCAGCGTTGCAGGTGCCGTTTCACGAGTTCAGCGTGGAGTTGCCGGTGCGCGACAACGTCGTCAGCCGAACCACCGTGAAAGGCAGCCAGTTCTGCCAGCCGTTACTTGAATTCTCGGGGGCATGCGCCGGCTGTGGTGAGACTCCTTATGTCAAGCTGTTGACCCAGTTATTCGGCGAGCGCATGGTCGTCGGTAATGCCACCGGCTGCAGCTCGATCTGGGGAGGGTCGGCGCCGGCGATTCCTTACTGCGTCAACCAGGACGGTTTCGGCCCCACCTGGGGCAACTCTCTATTTGAAGATTCAGCCGAATTTACCTATGGAATGTTTTTAGGCGCCTTGCAACAACGCCATAAGGCGGCGGATTTGATGAAAGAGGCTCTAAATTCAGACGTTCCCCAGAAGATCAAAGATGCCATGCAGGGCTGGCTGGACAACTTCAAAGATCCCGAGGGTTCCCGAAAATACGGAGATCAGCTCAAATCGCTGTTAAGCCAGCAGGATGGCAATACGCTTCTGGCAGAAATCGCCGCTTACTCCAAACTGTTTACCAAAAAATCATACTGGGTGTTTGCCGGTGATGGGGCTGCCTATGATATCGGCTTCGGTGGTATCGATCATGTCATGGCAACCGGAGAAGACATTAATATGCTGGTTTTGGATACCGAAGTTTACTCCAATACCGGCGGGCAGTCTTCAAAGGCGACGCCCACCGGATCGGTTGCCAAATTTGCAGCCTCCGGCAAAAAGACGCCCAAAAAGGACATGGGCCAGATGATGATGTCTTATGGTTACGTCTACGTTGCCAGCGTGGCCATGGGCGCCAACAAACAGCAGATGATGAAGGCCATTCTGGAAGCCGAAAGTTATGATGGACCCTCAATGATTCTGGCGTATTCACCGTGCATCAACCAGGGCATTCTGGCCGGAATGGGCAAAAGCCAGGAGGAAGAAAAATTGGCGGTTCAGTCCGGTTACTGGCCGCTGTATCGCTACAATCCGGCGCTCAAGGCGCAGGGGGAAAATCCGTTTATCCTGGATTCCAAAAAGCCGGACGGCAGCCTGCGCAAGTTTCTGGAAGGCGAGATTCGATTTGCATCGCTGAAGCGAACTTTTCCGGAAGAAGCCGAGAAACTGCATGCGGCGCTGGAAGAACAATTCAATGCGCGCTATGAGGATCTGGCGCTGATGGCCGATCCGACCCTGGTGTGCAAAGAACCGGAACCTGAAGAACCGGCAACCGCCAAGTAATTTTTTCCGGCGTAATACCATTCGATCAAGGAAAGGCCGTTTGATTGCTCAAGCGGCCTTTATTCATGTAGCAAGCATTTTTGCTACGGAGAAATTGTGAAACTCCTCTTGCCTGTGTATAGATCTATGCAATATGAATCCCTCTACAGAATTATATCCATGCGAAGCCTGATACTTGTTTGCTTTTTCATTCTAACCACAATACCCGCACTGGCGGACGGGGATCAACCGATCGAAGCCCTGCGGAAAGGAGTTGAAGCGGGTCTCCGTATCCTGCAGGACCAGAAATTCAAAGACGCCGATTTGAAAGATGTCCAGCGGCAAAAGCTCAGGATAATTTTACAACAACTGTTTGATTTCCGGGAATTTTCCAAGAGGGTGCTGGCCTCAAGCTGGAAACATTTTACCCCTTTGCAAAGAGAAGCGTTTATCGAAGTGTTTACCGAATTTTTAGGCAAGTTTTATATGGGCCAATTGCAGGAAAAGTACAGAGACGAAACGCTTATTTATGCGGGCCAGGAGATGAAATCCGCCACGCGGGCGCTTGTATACATTAAAGTCGTCTGGAAAGGCCAGAAAATTCCGGTCGATCTGCGGATGATCAAGCGCAGGGGGGTGTGGAAGGTTTACGATATCCAGCTCATCGGGATCAGCGCCGTGAGAAACTATAGGGCGCAGTTCAAGGCGCTGCTCACTAAAGAAACACCTGCCGGGGTAATTGAGCTGATGAAAGAGAAAATAAAAAAGATGGATTCGAGTAAGCAAACAGGCTCAGCGCTCAAGAAACTCAAAAGATTGACTTTATTTATGTAAATCGAATATCATTGGTTCAATTTAACCCCATATATCATAAGGCAGCCGTCATGACCGAAAATGAAAATGCAGGTTCGAACCAGTTTATGTTTGAACACCGGTTTCTTTTTTTACTGATTTTATTTTTTACGATGCTGCTCGTAGGACCCTTCATCAAAGACTACATCAAATTACGCTACATTTTCGATTTGGTTATAACGGCTATATTTTTGACCGCCATTTATGCGATTGTCGAGAAACTGCGTCACCTGATCATCACTGTATGTCTGGCAATCCCGATGCTCGTGTCATTATGGTTAAAATATTTTGTGGAGTATAGAGGCCTTTTGGTTATCGGTGAAATTTGCGGGATTTTGTTCTTTGCGTATACGATTGTTAATATTTTAAAATATATGCTTAAACAAAAAGAAATTACCCAAGAAACGATTTTTGGCGCCCTTGTCATTTATATGTTGATGGCATTCATGTGGGCAAGAGTTTATTCGCTACTGGAAATGTTGGAACCCGGGTCATTCTCAATGCCGGAAGGGCATCTTATCAGCAATCGGGTTATATTTTTGTACTTCAGTTTTGTGACCATCTCGACATTAGGATACGGTGATATATCCCCTCTAACCGATAAGGCCGGCGGGCTGGCCATTATCGAGGCTATCAGCGGTCAAATCTATCTGGTGGTTCTGGTGGCCTGGCTGGTAGGCATGCATGTTTCGAAACGGTCAAAATGAGGCCGGATTGTCCGGCATCGAACGATACTTTACCAAAATTTATGCTTTTTCAAGAAAAAGGAATGGGAAGATGAGCGTGCGCTTAACAATTTTTTTGTTGATCAGTCTTTTTAGTGTGCCCGGTGTCCTGGCAGATGAATGTATCGAGGGCGACTGCGTCAACGGTCATGGGACCATGGTGACCACCACCGGCCACAAGTTTATCGGCAACTTCAAAGACGGCCTGCGCCATGGAGATGGAATTATGATTTTGCCCGGGGGCCGAAAACTTGTAGGCACCTGGCAGGAAAACGAAATTGTTGAAGGCACTTATACCATGCCGGATGGCACCAAATACGTCGGGCAGTGGAAATATCGCGAGCGCAGCGGACAGGGGGAATTGACGTTTCCGGACGGCCGCCGCTATGTCGGTGAGTTTAAAAGCGGGCAGCGCCACGGAAAAGGCACCCTGTTTTACCCCGACGGCCGCAAGTACGAGGGCGACTTCAGATTCGGTGAACGTACCGGTCAGGGGACCATGACCTATCCCGACGGCAGGAAATATATCGGTGAATTTATAGACGGCGAGCGTTCCGGACAGGGGACGCTGATCTATCCGGACGGCAAAAAGGTCAGCGGTGAATTTAAAGACGGGAAGTTTGTGGAAACCAAATGATCATACGATCAATGCGGATTTCGGAATGCGGATTGATAAACCAAAGCGGGATAATCTTGCCCGAGGGTTGATTCGGACAGATCATCCCGCTTTTTCATCGTCACGAATAACGAATAACCAATAACAACTAACCATCCGGTTTTTGAAAAAAGCCGGATTATGGCAGCCGCTGCAACCAGTCTGCTTTCGATAGCCATTTCCTTTTTAGTTCTTCGAACAAACCGACTTTTTCGGCAATTCCCATAAAATTTTCGACCCAATTAACCAGCAGCGGATCGCCCGCCGGCACCCCCACCCCGATCGGCTCATAGGTCAGCGTCGTAACCACAGATAACAACCCCTGGTCCGGATAACGGAAAACAGACACCACGCAAATCGGATAATCCGCCACCATGGCATGCACTTTATCCTCGAGCACCATTTTTACGGCCTGATCATAGTCACTGGCCGTAACCAGTGTGGCAGCCGGGATGGCTTTTTCGACAAATGCCTGACTGGTGGAGCCTTTGAGCGCTACCAGTTTGGTATTTTTGGCGTCGATATCTCCCGGTTCGTCCGCCATGGCAATGGTTTTAATTTTGGTCAGAAAGGCTTTGCCGGATTCAAAGTAAGGCCCCACAAAAGCCACTTTCAGGTTGCGCCCGGGAGTAATGGTCATATTTGACAGAATGAGGTCAATTTTCCCGGACTGCAAGGCCGGCAGCAGTTCGGCAAAAGGCATGACTTCCATTTTGGTCCCGACACCCATGCCCGCAGCCATGTTTCTGGCCAGATCGACTTCATACCCGATCAGTTCGCCCTCTTTGGTGGTCATGTTCATCGGCGGCATGTTTCCGGCCATGCCGACCACAAGCTCGCCGCGCTGTAAAATGCGATCAATGACCGGCGAAGCGGATGCAGTTGCGTTGGCGGTTTTGCCATTCATCTGGGCGCAACCGCTTAAAAACATCAGCAGGGAAACAATTACAATCGTCCATTTTTTCATCGTCATTTTCATAATTCTCCTCTTTTTATGTTTTTATATTTGAATTATCTTTTTTTGTCATCAAGCAGAATAAAAGCTATCTCAAAAATAGTAGATTATGCTTTTAGCTTCTCATCTTCTTGTAGGCGTTTATCAGGCCATTCGTTGAACTGTCATGGGTATCCACCGGGTTAGCATCTGCCAGCTCGGGCAGGATTTTTTTTGCCAGTTGTTTGCCGAGCTCAACACCCCATTGGTCGAAACTGAAAATGTTCCAGATCAGCCCCTGGACAAAGATTTTATGCTCGTACATTGCGATTAAGCTGCCCAGGACGCCGGGTGTGAGTTTTTTAAAGAGAATGGAGTTGGTTGGCCGGTTGCCCTCAAACAGTTTGTGGGGCAACAGCTGTTTAATTTCCTTGTCGGTTTTGCCGTCTTTTTTCAAATCTGCGATTACGTCATCTTCGGTTTTTCCATTTAAAAGCGCTTCGGTTTGGGCGAAGAAGTTCGATAGCAAAATCTGATGATGTTCACCAATCGGGTTATGGCTGATGGCAGGTGCTAAAAAATCGGCCGGGATTAATTTGGTACCCTGGTGAATGAGCTGGTAAAAGGCATGCTGGCCGTTGGTGCCCGGTTCCCCCCAGATGACCGGTCCGGACTGGTAATTAATTTTTTCACCGTTTCGATCGCTCGATTTGCCGTTGCTTTCCATATTGCCCTGCTGAAAATAGGCCGGAAATCGATGCATGTACTGATCATAGGGCAGAATGGCTTCGGTTTGGGCACCGAAAAAATTGTTATACCAGATCCCGATTAAGGCCAGTATCACTGGGATATTTTTATCAACCGGGGCCGTCTTAAAATGCTGATCCAATTTAAAAGCTCCTTGTAATAAATCAGCGAAGTTTTCGTATCCGATATAGCAGGCGATGGACAGGCCGATTGCCGACCACAGGGAATAACGGCCCCCCACCCAATCCCAGAAAACAAACATGTTGTCTTTATCTATGCCAAATGCTTTAACTTCTTTTGCATTTGTTGAAATGGCGACAAAATGGCGGGCCACATGTTGCGGGTTCCTGGCAGTATTCAAGAACCATTCTCTGGCTGAAAATGCATTGGTCATGGTCTCCTGGGTCGTAAAGGTTTTGGAGGCAATCATAAACAGGGTGGTTTCCGGGTCCAACTTTTTCAACGTTTCCGTGATGTGAGTTCCGTCGATGTTAGAGACATAATGAACGCATAAGCTTTTTCGGGCATAAGGCTTCAAGGCTTCCGTAACCATAACCGGCCCCAGATCCGAGCCGCCGATGCCGATATTGACGATATCGGTAATTTTTTTGCCGGTATATCCTATCCAATCACCGCAAATGACCCTGGTAGAAAAATCTTTCATCTTTTTTAAAGCCGCATTCACTTCCGGCATCACATCGTTGCCGTCGACAACAACCGGCTTGTTATCCCTGTTTCGCAGGGCAGTATGCAGGACGGCGCGATTTTCGGTTTCATTGATCTTTTCTCCGCTAAACATATTTTCGATCGCATTTTTCAAGCCGGATTCCTCAGCCAGCGCAATTAAAAGATTGATGGTTTCTTTTGTAATTCTATTTTTGGAGAAATCGACAATTATATCGTTAAACCGGATTGAAAATTTATCAAATCTGTAGGGATCTTCTGCAAATAGGGTCTTCATGTGGACATTTTTTATTTTCTCATAGTGGCGCTTGAGATTTTGCCAGCTTTTTGTTGTGGTCGGATTAACTTTAGCCAACATGTTAAGGTCTCCCTGTATGCATATTTGTTAAATTATAAGCCCAAATTTATCTATCGCAAGCCGGCCTTAAACCTTTGATTTGCGCAACACCTTTTCGATTGTTATATATCAAGGAGTCATCTGTAAAATACGTGGCATCAACCCGTCCAAACTTATTTGGAAATATGGTTTCAAAAAACCCTAAAATTCAAATCGTTGCTGACGTGGATGCAATGAGCCGGGCTGCGACTGAAACAATTGTTGCGCATATATCTGAATCCTTGCAAACGCGTGATGTATTCTCAATCGCTTTATCCGGCGGTTCCACCCCCAGGCGCCTGTATGCGCTTCTGGCCAATGATGCCAAGCTGCGAGAACAGATTCTCTGGGAACGTGTTCATTTTTTCTGGGGTGATGAACGCCATGTCCCGCCGGATCATCCGGAAAGCAACTACCGCATGGCGTACAATGCGCTGCTGTCTAAAGTACCCATCCCATCGATAAACATCCACCGCATACGAGCTGAGGATTCTGACGCCGATAAAGCCGCGGCGGACTATGAGCAGGAAATTCGCCGCTTTTTTAAAATCAATGCCGGGCAAATGCCCCGTTTTGATTGTGTGCTGCTGGGTATGGGCCCGGACGGTCACACCGCATCCCTATTTCCCGGCACTTCTGCCCTTGAGGAAACTGAACGTATGGCGGTTGCCAATTGGATCAAAAAATTTCAGTCCTATCGGATTACCCTTACCGTGCCGCTATTTAACAATGCGGATCGGATCCTATTTCTTGTCGGTGGTATGGAGAAAGCAAATACCCTCAAGTTGGTTCTGGAGGGTGACGCGAAAGCCTCCCGGTTTCCTGTGCAACTCATACAGCCCACCCGCGGAGACGTAACCTGGTTCCTGGATCGATCGGCAGCCGGTCGATTGGCCCTCCTGAAACAGAAACAATAACCGAACATCCGAATTTATTTAACGCTGCCCACCACCAGCATATACAGGTCCATCACATTTGTGCGCGTGGGCCCTGTCATTACGAGATCGTCAAGTTCCTGGAAGAAGCTATAGGAATCGTTACGTTGAAGGTAGTCTTTGGGATCGAGACTTTGCTTGCGGGCGCGTGCCACGGTGGTGCCGTCGGCGATAGCGCCGGCCGCATCCGTAGGGCCGTCAGTTCCGTCGGTGCCGCCGCTCAGCACGATGGCGTTGTCTAATCCCTCGATCGCCAGAGCTGAAGCCAGTGCGAACTCCTGGTTCCGGCCGCCGCGGCCGTCTCCCTGGAGGGTTACGGTCGTTTCTCCTCCTGCAAGCACACAAACAGGGGGCTCCATTGGATGCGCTGATTCGAGGACCTCCTTGGCGATGGCTGCATAAAACTTGGCCACCTCGCGGGCTTCGCCCTCAACTTTGGAAGAAAGAATCAAAGGGCGATATCCAAGCCCTTCGGCTGCCTGGCCGGCAGCTTCCAATGCCTGCAGATTGGTTCCCACCAGCACCTGGGAGCATTTTAGAAAAGCCGCGTTATCTGATTTCGGCGTATCCTCTATCTGGCCGGAAGATCCTTTCTCAATATGATTGCGGACAGAAGCTGCCAGCTGATCCCAGATGCCATAACCCCTGAGTATCTGTTCGGCGTCTTTAAAGGTGCTGGAATCCGGAACCGTCGGTCCGGATGCAATCACGTCCAAATCATCCCCGACCACATCTGAAAGGATCAGGCTGGTAATGGTAGCGGGGTTGGCCATCTGCGCAAGCCTGCCCCCCTTGGCCCGGGAAAGATGTTTGCGGACGGTGTTAATCTCATGGATCGTTGCACCGCATGCCAATAAAAGTTTTGTAGCATTTTGCTTATCTTCGAGCGATATTTCCTGAACCGGGGCAATCAAAAGTGCAGATCCCCCTCCGGAAATCAGGCAAATGATTAAATCACGTTCATTTGCCTGTTCTACCAGGGAGAGGATTTCCTCCGTACCCTTTACCCCACGCTTATCCGGAACCGGATGACTGGCCTCGCAGACCTTTATTTTTTCCAATGGTAAGCCGTGTTCATCCTTGACGACAACCACACCGTCGGAAATGCGATCTCCCAGAAGATCTTCCACAGTTCTGCCCATGGGGGCGGCAGCCTTTCCGGCACCAACTACCAGAATTCTATCATAATCCTTAAGGCTGAATCGCCGCTCACCGATAAAAAGAAGATCTTTTTCTAATCTGGTGTGACGCTTGATCGCTTCCACCGGGTCAACGGCTTTTAGCCCGGCCTGAAAGATCTCTAAGGCGTGTTCTCTCATTTTTACGATATTTGAGCTCATATTTTCCTCCGGTTCTAGCGAATAAAACCAATTTAACAAATTCAACCAATTAACGAAAAAGCGCCGGAGGCGCTTTTTTATGTCCGGCTCAGATCAATGATCTCCATGCGGTTGTTACGGTTCGGATGTTTTTTTGACGGCCCCTCTGTCAGGACGACCAGGTTACCGACTTCCCCGCTGGTCTGCAGCAAGTTTCGCGCCCATAATTTCCAGTCATCCGGGTGTTCCGGCTCACAGATCGGCAGAACGCCATAGGAAAACATCAGATCCTGACATGTTTTTTCAAAACGGCTGAACGCGGTAATCCACACCGGCAGCCTGAAGCGCGTAATACTTCTTGCCGTCGTCCCGCTGCGGGTCGGTACGATGACCGTCGGCGGCGTGATGCGCTCCAGCGTGGTGTCAACGCTCAAGGCAATCAAATCTTCAAGTTTTACGTCATCGTCTTCACGTCTGGAGGTCAGTTTCCCCTTGATCGGATTGACGGTGCGGTGGGGTTCGATGGCCGCTGCAATTTTAGTCAGCATGGCGGTTGCATCCACCGGATATTCTCCCATGGCCGATTCGCCGGAGAGCATGACGCAATCGGTTCCATCCAATATGGCATTGGCCACATCGGTGGCCTCTGCCCGGGTCGGCCGGCGATTATGAACCATGGACTCCAACATCTGGGTGGCGGTAATCACCGGTTTGCCCGCCAGGTTGGCTTTTTGCATGATAAGTTTTTGGGCGATAGCAATCTTTTCGATGGGGATTTCAACTCCCAGATCACCCCGGGCAATCATGATACCGTCAGCGGCGTCGAGGATGCTGTCAATGTGATTACGCGCCCTGATGCGCTCGATTTTAGCGATAATGAAAGGATCGTGGCCAAGATCCGTGGCGGCTTTGCGGACAGCGATGATATCTTCCCCGGTTTCAACAAATGATTGGCTGACGGCATCCACGCCGTTTTCCAGGGCAAACTTCAAGCATTCATGATCACGGTCGGTAAAAGCGCTGATGCCGAGATCGATGCCGGGCAGGTTAAGCCCCTTGCGGGATCGGAGGATGCCGCCGATGAGAACTTTGCAGTGGACATCGTTTCCCTTCACATTTTCCACTTCGAGCTGGATGATCCCATCATTTAGAAACAGCAAATCACCCGGTTTGACAGCTTTAGGTAGGCGCGAGAAGCTCACCGATACCCGCTTTTCATCACCAATAATCTCCTCGGTTGTCAGGGTGAAGGAATCGTCGGCTTTTAAATCGAAGGGCTCCTTTTCAAGTTCGCCGATGCGCATTTTGGGTCCCGGCAAATCGGCCATGATGGCAACCCGTCTTTCGGTGGCTCTGGATGCGGCCCGGATTTTTTGAATGATCTCGCCATGGCTTGGAAAATCACCATGGGAAAAATTAAGCCGCGCAACGTTCATACCGGCACGGATCATTTTCTCTAAAATTTCGGGAGAACTTGAGGCCGGCCCGATGGTGCATACAATTTTGGTTTTATTGGCAGGGAAGGGCATGGTATCTCCTCACATTTTAGATTTTGGATTTTGGAATTTGGATCGAAGTAAGCCACAAGTTCATTATCTCGTATTTTATCAGCTGTTAAATCCAAAATCCGAAATCGAAATTGGCTTAAGACAGTCCAAGATACTCCAGTATACCCTTTTTGTATTTCTCCTGGAAGGCCTTATTTACCTTCTCAATCGGGTTGGCTCCGAGAAATTCTATCAGTTTGTATAATTCTTTTTTGCGTTCCTCATTATCGGAAATGCTTTTCAAACGGGTGATGTCATCTTCAATTTCAAAAAATCTCAATTTATCATCGAGCGGGAGCTGCCAGAATAACAAAAAGCCTCTATCCGGAAAGTCAACGTCGAGCAGCGTATAGCAGTATTGCATGAATGTTTTCTCCAGATCTTGACGGATATAGATGATTTTCTCCTTTTCGGAATCGATATTTTCCAGTTTAAATGGTTTGCCGAACACCTCGAAATACATTTTAATCTTCGGTTCCGTACCGGAGGGGCGCACGGTTACGCGCATGCTGGTTGTGCCCGGGTTATTTTCCATATAATAGATCAGCATATTGCGCGCAGAGGAATCGGTCCGCGACAGAGGCGGTTGAGGTTCTCCGTCCCGGCGATCGACTTTTTCACGGACGCTAAAGTTACCGAAGAAATCAATCTTCGTCTCGCGCAGGTGATTCATGATAAACATAATTTGTTCCATGCCTTTGGCGCCCAGCAGTCTGATTTCGGTTAAATAATTATGACAATAGCCATAACGCGCATAGATTTCGGCCAGATCATCTAATAGGGTTTTTTTATTCTTTTTGAGTTCAGCCGCATGTTCGCATATCCACACCGCCGCACAGGCGGCATCCTTGTCGCGGGCGTAACTGCCGGTCAGATACCCGTGGCTCTCTTCGGTACCGAGAATAAAGTGGTCGATTTTATTTTCACTTTCAATTTTATTCATCAGAGCGCCGATATATTTGAATCCGACGAGCAGGTCGCCGATGCATTGGACACCATTCTCATCGGCGATTTTTTGAATCAATGACGTGGTGACATCGGTTTTGATGATGACATTGTCCGGATTCAGCCGGCCCCTGGATTTATATTTTGAAATGGCATAATTGGTCAGGATGATCCCGATTTCATTGCCGCTTAAAAACTTCCAGGATCCGTCGTGTTTCAGCATCACGCCGATGCGATCGGCATCCGGATCGGTGTTGATTAAAATATCCGCTTCCACCTCTTTGGCAAACGGTAGGGAATGGTCGAAAGATTGGACGACTTCCGGATTGGGGATGTTGAAGGTCACGTTTTCAAAAGCGCCACTTAGATTAGACGTTGCCGGATCGAGGGTGACGTCAAAACCCAATTTTTTAAATACCGGATAGACCGACGTCAAGCCCGTTCCATGCAGGGGAGAATAGACGATCTTCAATTTGCGTTCCTCGGAAAGGGATACAGGGCATACGGCTTTATAATAGGCCTCATCAACATCTTCTCCGATAAACTCGATGAGTCCCTGTGCCCGGGCTTTATCGAAATCCATTGTTTTTATCTCTTTGACATTCCGGGTGACCTCGTCAACCAGGTTCTGGTCATCGGGCGGAATGAGCTGACCGCCGTACTGATCATAGACCTTTTTACCGTTATCGCTCGGCAGATTGTGGCTGGCACTGAACATATCTCCTGAAACGGCGTTCAGGTGGCGGATGGTGAAAGATAGCTGCGGTGTGCTTCTGACCGAATCGTACATATATACTTTGATATTATTGGCGGCATAGACCTCCGCGGCGGCAACCGCCAGTTGTCTGCCGTCTAAATCCATGACGGGATTGGGCAGGGAATCGTCATAGATGCCTTTTTGAGTATATTTGCGAACATCATATGTGAGAACAACGCCCCGTTGTTGGGCCACCTCCCCGAATGTCTGGAACAAATACTGAGAGTGGCCCTGGGCGGACGCCTGGATGGTCCAGGCATTAATGCGGTTGGGACCGATACCGACCGGACCTCTGCGGCCGCCGGTACCGAAGGGAATGACCTGATAAAAAGAATCCAGCAGGAAATTCCATTTGCCGTTATCGATTAAATATTGAATCTGGGCGACATAATCGGCAAATATTTTATCGGTCAACCAGACCTCCAGCCATTTCGAGGCGGAGTTGATATACTTTTCAGAAACATCCAGGGTATTGAAACCGTCTTTTGCTTTTGCAATCAGTGTTTTCGAGTCCATTTATCACAATCCTTTAACATCCTGTCTATTGTTTCAAGTCTAGTTCGTTTAACCTTCTTCTTCAAGCCACATGTACTGATAGGGATTCAGATTAAATGCCGCCGTATTCACGGTTTTTCCGGTAATTAAATCGGTTGTTTGATCGGTTGACGCTGTTTCTGAAAGCGAAACGGAAATGGGTTTAGATGAAATATTGGTAAGGGCATAAATGGTTTGGCCCTTGCCGGATCGTTTGATCCCGAAAACTTTGGGATCTATTTGCAAAATTTCGAATCCGGCATTGGGATGAAATGCCTTTTGTTTCTTGCGTGTTTTGATTAAATTCAAATACGGAAAAAAGACCCGCGAGCGAAAGGATTCGGGATCATTTAACTCTGAAAGGAGTTTTGCGATCTGCAGTTTTTCCCGGTTGATGGTCCGGGCCCTGCCGGTTTGTTTCACCCCCGCAACCCAGTTGCGCGAGCCCAGCAGGCTGTGCACATAAGTGGCCGGGACTCCCGGCAGGGCGTATTGAATGGACTGGGAAGCCAGAAATTTTTCGGCCTTGCTTGAAGACTTGTCGGCCAGAATGGCATCCACATAGGTGATATTTAGCTCATAGGGACTTTCAGATCCGTCGGGATTTTGCTTGTAGGAAACCTGCCCGTCATTGGCTTTTACGATTTTGATAAGCCCATCCAGTTCTTTCGGGTCGAGGATACCTTCCAGCGGACGGACGCCGATGCCGTCATGAGAGGCCGTGAAATTAAAAAACGTGTTGTGTTCCGATACCAGATCAAGTCCTTTGGCCCATTTGGATAGATCGGTCGCATCTTCTTTTACAAACGAATAAAACAGCAACGGCGGTAACGTAAAATTGTATACCATCTGGGCTTCATCGCGACCGTCGCCAAAATAACTGATATTCTCATCATGCGGAACATTGGTTTCGGTTAGAATAATGACATCCGGAGCCACCAGATCCAAAATCGCCCGGAACAATTTTACCATATCATGGGTCTGTGGCAGGTGGATGCAGTTGGTGCCGATTTCCTTCCACAAATAGGCAATGGCATCCAGCCGCAGTATGGTGGCACCCTTTGCAGCATAAAAAAGAAGGACGTCGATCATTTTTGCGAGCACATTCAGGCTTTTGAAATTAAAATCGATTTGATCGGCACTGAAGGTGGTCCACAGATGAACCGTTTGGCCATCCTTTTTGTTATATTCCGATAAAAGCGGTAAGGATCTGGGTCGGGTGACCATCGACAGATCGGTCGCGGGATCGACTTCCATGGCAAATTCGGCAAACCCGTCTTTCCCCCCCAGATAATTATGGAACCATTGACCTTTTGATGAAAAATGATTGACGACATAGTCAAACATCAGTTCAAAGTCCTGCCCGATGGCTGCGACCTCCTGCCAGGTGCCCAGCGCGGGATCGATCTCAAAAAAATCCATGACCGAAAAACCGTCATCCGAAGAATAAGGGAAAAAGGGCAGGAAGTGAATGTTGGAAACAGCGCCTTTCAGGTACTTGTTGGCAAACTCGTGCAGCGTCGCCAGGGGCGCTTCGCCATCTTTCTTCAAGGAGTCACCATAGGTGATCAGAACCACATCTTCCTGGGAAAAATAGGACTGCTTTTCGCTTTTTTTAACGGTGTATTTTTCTATTACCGGCCCAATGCTTTCAAAGGCAAGTGTTGCGGTCTCCTCCCCGTATATTTTCTTGAGCAGATCTTTTACTTTATCCGTGCTTTTCATATTGCCTTTCCTTCTAACATTCATCTGGTGCCAGCCAGTTGTGTGCAACCATATAATTTCTGAGATTCTGATGGAGAACCGTGTAGGAAAAATACTTTTTGGCCAACGCATAATCGTGGTCGACCATTTCCTGGCGAAGTTCCGGGTTGTCCAATACCTGTTTGGTTTGCTCAACTGCCTTATCGGTCACATAACCGTCAATTTCAATAACCTTAAATCCCTTGGGCTTAATATCTTTGAGATAAATGGAATAGGTGTTTACGACAATGGGCTTCTTAAAATACAGCGTCTCCAGAAAGGCGTTGCCAAATCCCTCAAACGTCGATGGATAGGTAACCAGATCCGCATACGGGTAAATGTCTTCCAGCGTGTAAATTTTCCGGCCGTCCGGTGTGGTGCCTCTTTCTTCGTTGATGATGTCGGAAACGAAAATCGTGTTGACATTCATCAGCTGGGAGTATTCTTTCAAGCGCTGCTCATAGTCCCAGCCTTCATCACCGGAGGCATGTGAAATTACCAGTTTGGCTTTGCGGCCCAGCCGGTATACCAATTCAATGGCATGCTCGATTCCCTTTCGCTGGACCACACGGGTCGGCTGCAGAACAAAGAGCTCATCGTCTGCAATACCCAGGGACCGGCGTACATCGAATGTGTAGTCATCCGGCGGCTCCGGTGGATTGTCAAAATCCATGACATTGTAAATAATATGACTTGAAATACCGGTGCGCAAACTGAGCTGGGTATCGGCCACCGAGTTAATCACCACATGCTCG
>Ga0209536_100007135_pt1 | contig 16969 bp, 7 predicted proteins | sample DeeMarSeWOR28_12_FD_187461 | JGI IMG/M metagenome (GOLD analysis project Ga0209536, IMG submission 187461) | Marine sediment microbial communities from White Oak River estuary, North Carolina - WOR-2-8_12 (SPAdes) (version 2) | ecosystem: Environmental > Aquatic > Marine > Intertidal zone >... | reverse complement strand
AGCCCAGGCACTGGTAAAGAAACTCTTTAACTGGCGCAAGGAAGCTGCGGTCATTCATAACGGCAAACTCATGCAGTTCACGCCGATCCGCAACGTCTATGCCTACTTCCGGTACGACGATGACCGAACCATCATGGTCGTCTTCAACCGCGGCAACGAACCGGTCGAAGTCGACACCGCCCGCTTCGCGGAGCGCCTCGATGGCTTCACTCACGGCACGGACGTACTCAGCGACAAACGTGTCAGCATATCGCCGACGCTGGAACTCGATCCGAAGTCGGTCATGATTCTCGAGCTCGAATGAAGAAGACTTTCCCGATATTGGTCGCGGCCCTGTTCGCGACGTGGACCGCGCCGGCTGGTGCCGACTTCGGCGACTACCGTTCCCACGAATGGCAGGGCCAGTCACTGCTCGTCACGACCGACGTCGGACAGCTCCGGATCACCGCGATCGACGAGGCTGGTTTCGAAGTCCACTACGCTGCAACCGACAGCACGCAATTCCCGTCGTTCGCGCTGGCCGGGGCACCGCCGCCGCTGCGCGTGAGCCTCGAGGAGTCTGAGTCAGCGCTCGTATTTGCAACCGGCGAGCTGACAGCGATCGTTGAAAAGTCGCCGCTGCGCATCCGCTACGAACACGACGGGCAGGATCTCGTCGAGGAAAAGCCCGGTTACTACGCCGGAGGGGATGAAATCGGTTTCCGCTTCGGTCTCGACGATGGCGAAAAGATCATGGGCGGCGGCGAACGCGTGCTCGGCATGGATCGCCGCGGTCACCGCATGCCGCTTTATAACCGTGCGCACTACGGTTACACGACCGAATCGAGCCAGATGTACTACGGCCTGCCGGCCGTCATGTCGTCCGACCGCTATGTCCTCGTGTTCGACAATCCCGGCAACGGCTGGCTCGATATCGGCGCCACCGACGAAGACGTGCTGCAATTCTCCTCGGTTGGTGGCCGCACCGCCTACCTCGTGCTGGCCGGTGACGACTACCCCGACCTGATCGAGAACTACACCGACGTCACGGGCCGCCAGCCGCTGCCGCCTCGCTGGGCTTTCGGCAATTTCGCGTCGCGCTTCGGCTATCGCAGCGAGAAGCAGGTCCGCGACGTCGTGAAGCGTTTCCAGCGCCACAAGATACCGCTCGACACGGTGGTCATCGATATCTACTGGTTCGGCCCGGACATCCAGGGCCATATGGGCAACCTCGACTGGGATCGTGAGGCCTGGCCGACGGCCGAGGACATGATCGCCGACTTCGAACGCGACGGCATCAAGACCATTGTCGTGACCGAGCCGTTCATCCTGAGCACATCGAAACGCTGGGATGACGCGGTGGCAAGTGGCGCGATCGCACAGAATGAAGCCGGCGAGCCCTACACCTATGACTTCTACTTCGGCAACACGGGCCTGATCGATATTTTCAACGATCCGGCGCGTACCTGGTTCTGGGAGCGCTACAAAGAGCTCTTCGACATCGGCATCGCGGGCAGCTGGGGCGACCTCGGCGAACCCGAGGTGCATCCCGCCGACATCCGCCACCACCTCGGCGACGTCGACATGGTTGCTACCGGCGACGAGATGCACAACGCCTACGGGCATACGTGGACGCGGATGGTCTACGAAAACCAGGTACGCGACTACCCCGACACGCGCCCGATGATCATGATGCGCTCGGGATTCGCCGGGACGCAGCGCTACGGCGTGATTCCCTGGACCGGCGACGTCGCCCGCGAGTGGGGCGGACTCAAACCGCAGGTAGAACTCTCGCTGCAGATGGGACTGTTCGGTCTCGCCTACACGCATTCCGACCTGGGCGGATTCACGCACGGCGTGCCACCCGATCACTTTAGTCCGCTCGACCCGGAGCTGTATATCCGCTGGCTGCAGTACGGCGTTTTCCAGCCCGTTTACCGCCCGCATGCCCAGGACGGCGTACCGCCCGAACCGGTATTCCAGAAACGCCGTACGCGCAACATCGTGCGCGACGCCATCCGGCTGCGTTACCGCCTGCTCCCGTACAACTACACGCTGGCGTACGAAAACAGCTCGACCGGCATGCCGCTGATGCGGCCGCTGTTCTTCGAAGACGAGAACGACGGTGCCCTGATCGACGTCAAAGACAGTTACCTCTGGGGTGACGCGTTCCTCGTACACCCGATTACCGACCCGGGTGTCGAAGCCGTGGATGTCGAGCTCCCGCAAGGTGTCTGGATCGACTTCTGGAACGGCGACCGCTACGACGGCAACGCGACCGCGTCGATCGACGTCGATCTCGAGACCATACCCGTGCTCGTGCGCGCCGGCTCGTTCGTGCCGATGATCGACGACATCCAGACGACGGCCGACTACTCGAGCGAGCAGCTCACGCTGCACTACTACGCCGACGCGTCGGTGCCTTCCGCGACAGGGCAGATGTACGAGGACGACGGCAGCAGCAGGCTGAGCCTCGAGCAGGGCCGCTTCGAGCTGTTGAAGTTCCGCGCCGCCCAGGACGGTGAGTCGCTTGGCATCGCGCTGCATCGCGACGGCGGCGCCTACGAAGGTCGTCCCGAGTCACGCGAGTTAACAGTCGTCATCCATAACTGGGATGCCGACGTCGACAAGGCCCTGTTCAATGGCAAGCCCGTGCGGGTCCTGCATAACCGGCGTGCGAAAACGCTCGCCGTGCGCGTCGACTGGGACCACTCGGCCAGCACGCTGGAGATAAACCCCCGGCCGGCGCCGGAAAAAGCCGTCGTCTACCAGGTCATGACGCGCCTGTTCGGCAACACCAGCACGACCAACAAACCCTGGGGCACGATCGAAGAGAACGGCGTCGGCAAGTTCGCCGATTTCACCGACGAGGCGCTCGCCGGCATTCGCGAACTCGGCACGACTCACATCTGGTACACGGGCGTGCCGCACCATGCACTGGTGCGCGACTACAGCGACTACGGCATCAGCAACGATGACCCGGACGTCATCAAGGGGCGCGCCGGCTCGCCTTATGCCGTCAAGGATTACTACAACGTCAACCCGGACCTGGCGGTCGATCCCGCCAGGCGGCTCGCCGAGTTCGAGGCGCTGATCGCTCGCACGCACAAACACGGCATGCAGGTCATCATTGACATCGTGCCCAACCACGTGGCGCGCCACTACGAGTCGATTTCACGCCCGGAGGGTATCGAGGACTTCGGTGCCAGCGACGACACCTCGGTTGAGTGGGCCCGCGACAACAACTTCTACTACGTGGTCGGTGAAGATTTTCGGGTACCCGAGTTTCCCGACGACTACGCACCGCTCGGCGGCGAAGCGCACCCGCTCGTCGACGGCGAGTTCGACGAGTCGCCGGCCAAGTGGACCGGCAACGGTGCGCGCGCTCCGCAGCCGGCATTCAACGACTGGTACGAAACTGTCAAGATGAACTATGGCGTGCGGCCCGACGGCAGCTACGCCTTCGACCGCCTGCCCGAAGACGCGCGGACGTGGCCGATCGAGGAACACGCGGCGTTCTGGGCCGGCAAGGACGTCCCCGACAGCTGGACCAAGTTTCGCGACATCGTCCTGTACTGGACTGCAAAAGGCGTGGACGGTTTCCGCTACGACATGGCCGAAATGGTGCCGGTCGAGTTCTGGAGTTACCTGAACTCATCGATCAAGGCAGTGAACCCCGACGCCTTCCTGCTGGCCGAGGTCTACAACCCGGACCTGTATCGCGACTACCTGCAGCTCGGCCGGATGGATTACCTCTACGACAAGGTCGGCCTCTACGACACACTGAAGCCGATCATGCGCGGCGAAGCGAGTACAGCCGCCATTGGTCCCGTGCACAGCGAGGTGATTGACATCGCGGCACACATGCTGCACTTCCTCGAAAACCATGACGAGCAGCGCATCGCCAGCCCCGACTTCGCGGGCGACGCGGAAAAGGCAAAACCGGCAATGGTCGTATCCGCCCTGCTCAGCCAGTCACCGACCATGGTGTACTTCGGCCAGGCGGTGGGCGAGCCGGGTGATGGCGATGCAGGCTTCGGCGACCCCACGCGCACGACCATCTTCGATTACTGGGGCGTGCCGCACCACCAGCGGTGGATGAACGGTGGTGCCTTTGACGGCGGCCGGCTGACGGATGACGAAAAAGACCTGCGCGACTTCTATTCCCGGCTGCTGAATCTCAGCAGGGACCCGGTGTTTGCGTCGGGCAAGTATGCCTCGCTCGACACCGGCAACGACAAGCTGTTTGCGTTCGTGCGCTGGAGTAGTGACGAGCAGCGGATCATCGTCAGCAACTTCGACGACGAGGAGCAGCACGAGCTGACTCTCGAGGTTCCGGCCGACCTCATCGACGAGTGGCAGTTGGCCGACGGCCGCTACGTACTCGAGGATCAGTTGTACGGTAACGCGGTCGCGCGCCTGCTCGTCGACGGCGGTGAAGCGTCGATGACAGTGAGCCCTGGCCCGCTTGAGTCTTTCATCTTCGACGTCGGCCGCCAGGAGATCGTCCGCCACGCGAGTTTCGGTTCTCAGTATGTGCCGCCGCGCCACGTCGACGTCTGGCTCCCGGCAGCTTATGGCACGGACGACAAGACCTATGCGGTGATATACGCGCAGGATGGCCAGAATCTCTTCAATCCCCAGTGGTCCTATTACAATGGCGTCGACTGGGGCGTCGACGAGACGCTGCAACGCCTGATCGACAACGGCGAGGTCGAGGACGCGATCGTCGTCGGCATCTGGAACACGCGGAACCGTGTCGGCGAGTACCTGCCCTGGGACGCGTGGAAAGCCGCACCGGATTACCGCGACGCCATTAGCAGGTACATGAAGGACGCACCGGTGTCACGCGAGTACCTGCGCTTCGTCGTGGAGGAACTCAAACCATTTATCGACGCGAACTACCGCACGCGTCCCGGTCGCGACGACACCTACCTGATGGGTTCGAGCCTGGGCGGCCTCATCTCGTTGTACGGCGTCATGCGCTATCCCGAAGTATTCAGTGCCGCAGCCTGCATCTCGACACACTGGCCGTCGACGATGATGCCTGACAACCCTGAGGGCAACCTGCCGTTCCTCGACTTCCTGCGGGGGTCAATCCCGCCTCCCGGCGCACACCGTATCTACTTTGACTTCGGCACGGCCGAACTCGACGCGAAATACGAGCCGCACCAGAACCAGGTCGATGCCATCATGCGCGAACTCGGCTACGAACAGGGCCCGCTTTGGCAGACTCGCAAGTTCGAGGGCAAAGGGCACAACGAGGGCGCGTGGAATGAACGCGTCCACATCCCACTGACGTTCCTGCTCGGCACGGATAACAACAAGGAATAACAAGCATGCTGACGATGCAGAAAAACCTGAGCAACACTTTCCTCGCGATCCTGGCCCTGCCTGCCACGGCGCTCGGCTTCGCGTTATCGGTGCAGATCTCGGCACTGAGCTGGATCCTGACGACCAGGTACAACCTCGATATCCACGACATCGGCCTCGTCTGGGCGGCCGGCCCGATCGCAGGTATCTTCGGCCAGGTCATCATCGGCGTCTGGAGCGATCGCGTGTGGTTGTGGAGCGGACGCCGCCGCCCATTCATCCTCGTCGGCGGCACGATCGCAGCCTTGACGCTGCTCGCGCTGCCGAACATCGACGTGATCTCTGCAGCGCTCGGCTTCGAGGGGATTCTCGGCGTCGCTCTCGTTGTTGTCCTGTCGCTCGATTTCGCGATCAACGTGGGCTTCAACCCGACGCGCTCGATCATCGCCGACGTCACGCCCGACGGCGTCGAACGCACGAAAGGCTACACGTGGATGCAAACCGTCTCCGGCAGCTTCGGTGTCGGCGCCTACGCGATCGGCGCGATCTGGGACAATTACGTGCTGATCTACGTGGCCGTCGTCCTCGTCCTGCTGTTCTCGCTGATCCCGCCGCTGCTGATCGAGGAGCCGGAATCGCTCAAGGCCGAAGACGATGCGGCATCTGACAGCACCGGAAAAACCTCGTTCACCGGCATACTGATGGCGATCCAGCCGCTCTGGGGATTCCTGGTCTACGACATCTATGCGATGTCACTACGTCTCGCCGGTATCGAGCACGATCACTACTACGCCGAGATCGTCTGCGGCATTCTGACCATAATCCTCGTCGGCCGCGCGCTGTTTGACCGCGAGACCGGTGGGGACACGGCCCGTAATCATCTAATCGGCTTTCGCCAGGTGCTGGCCGCACATTCGTTCAGCTGGATCGGCGTCCAGACGATGTTCGTCTTCCTCGTGATCTACCTGCAAAGTGTGCTGACTGACCTGAGCGACATTGACGTCGGTCGCGTCGGATCGATGGGCCTGCTGATCCTGAGTGCCGTCGGCGCGGCGCTGCCCGTCCTCGCGCTGGAGCCACTGACCGAGCGCATTGGTCGCGTCAGGACGCACACGATTGCGCTCGCCATCATGGCAGCCGGTTATGTCGGCCTGTACTTCATTGGCTCTTCAGCGATGACAATCTACGTCCTGATGGCCGTCGTCGGCGTCGGCTGGGCGTCGATCGTCAGCCTGCCCTTCGCAATCTTTTCGCAGAAAATCGGCAAGGAAGAGATGGGGCTTTACATGGGACTCTTTAACCTGTCGGTCGTGCTGCCGCAGCTCGTCGTCAGCCTCGGCATCAGCCTGCTTGTCAGCCGCGCCGCGGACCTGCGCATCATCTTCGTCGTATCTGCTATTGCGCTGATCATTTCCACACTTGCCTGGACGCGTGTACGTGAAGACTAGAAACTACCTGCCAGTCCTGCTGCTCGTTCTCGCCGGCTGCGGCGAGCAGGAAGCTGTCACGGTGAACGTCGAACCGTCGATCAATGACGGCGTGTTCGTGCAGATGTTTGAATGGCGCTGGACCGACCTCGCGCGCGAGTGTGAAGAGCACCTCGGGCCAGCGGGCTACGCAGCCGTGCAGACGTCTCCGCCGAACGAACACATACCAGGCCCGCAATGGTGGACGCGTTACCAGCCGGTCAGTTACCTCGTCGAAAGCCGCAGCGGCACGCGCGAGGAGTTCGCCGCTATGGTCGCTCGTTGCAGAGCCGCCGGCGTCGACGTCTACGCCGATGCCATCATCAACCACATGGCCGATGTCGGCGTAGGCAAGGGTGTCGCGGGATCCGAGTACACGGAGTTCAGCTACCCCGTTCCCTACGGCTACGATGAATTCCATCGCTGCGGCCGCAACGAGGACAACAGCATCAGCGACTACCAGGACAAATGGGAGGTGCAAAACTGCCAGCTCGGCGGCCTTGCCGACCTCGACACGGGGCGGCCGTCCGTGCAGGCGAAAATCGGCGCCTACCTCAATGACCTGCTAGCGCTCGGCGTTGCGGGCTTTCGACTCGACGCCGTCAAGCACATGGCCGCCGAGGACGTCTCCGGCATCCTTGCCCAGGTCGAGGGTGAACCGTTCATCGTCCAGGAAGTCATCGACCGCGGGGGCGAGCCAATCAAGGCCCGGGAATACGTCGAAATGGGCCACGTCACCGAGTTTCGTTACGCATCGGCATTGATCGATGCATTCAAGCACGGCGAGGTGACAGCGCTGAACGCGATTGGCAGCAAGGAGTGGCTGGACTCCAGTGATGCCGTCGTCTTCATCGATAACCACGACTCCCAGCGCTCGCACCTCGGCGATAACATCCTCAACTACAAGGACGGTGCAGTGTACGACCTCGCCACCGTCTTCATGCTGGCCTACCCGTACGGCTACCCGATGCTGATGTCGAGTTTTGCCTTCGGCGAAGACGACGATCCCGTGCCGACGACGTCGCCCCACGATGAAGTATCCGGTTGCGGGGCCGACTGGGTATGCGAGCACCGCCGGCCGACAGCCACGGCGATGGTCAGTTTCCGCAAGGCGACGCGTGGCTTGCCCGTTGCACACTGGCGGGCCTCCGACGACATCGTCTCATTCAGTCGCGGCGACCTCGGGCATGTCATTATCAATGCGGGCAGCAAAGTCGTGGACTTATCCGTCGGCACTGCTTTGCCCAACGGGGAATACATCGATCGACTCGGTAAGAAGACGACGATCGTGGTGGAAGGCGGACAGGCGTCGGCACAGCTCGGGCCGCAGTCCGCACTCGTTGTTTTGGCCAAGTCGCCTGACCCGGATCCGGAACGATTTGCAGCAGCGATCGCAGCATTCGTTGCCTGGGACAGCAAGAATTCATTTCCAGAGGATGCGTTCCTCTTTGTCGGAAGCTCGAGCATACGACTCTGGTCGACGGCGGAAGCGTTTCCGGACAAGCCAGTCATCAACCGTGGCTTTGGCGGCTCAGAGATATCCGACGTCATTCATTTCTATGAACAGCTGATCCGTCCGTATGCGCCGAGGAGCATCTTCCTGTATGCCGGGGATAATGATATCGGCAACGGGAAACCAGCCGCCCAGGTCTTCGAGGACTACAGGGAGCTCGTTGCACTGGTGCAGGCCGATTTCCCTGGTGCGACGCTGGTTTTCATTTCGATAAAACCGAGCAAGGATCGCTGGGACAAGTGGCCGATCATGGAAGAGGCCAATCGCATGGTGCGAGACTTTGCGTCCGGACATCCCAACCTCGAATACGCGGATCTCGCAACACCGCTGCTTGATGACGACAGCAAGCCAAAGGATGTCTATGTGGAGGACGGCCTGCATCTGAACGAAGAGGGCTATCGCCTCTGGCAGGAGGCGCTTGCGCCTTTCCTGGACTAATACTGCGACACCGGGCTTACGGTGTCGCCGCGTAATACACGACAGCTGATCGCGCCGGCACGTTGACGGCCAGTATGCCGGCAGCGTCGCTGCTCACCTGGCCGCTCGTGCCATACACGGCGTCGAAGGCCGTGCTCGCCAAACCGGTGTCGGCGCTGACGACCTGCGGCGAATTCGACACATTGACGACAATTACCGCTCGATCGTTGCCGCCATCGCGCCTGATCACGAGCACGGGCTCGCCGGCATTCGAAAGAGTTACAGAGTCCCCCGCACCGATCACAGAATAGGCATCGCGCAGCTGGTACAAGCCGCGGTAATGCTCCAGAAGTGAGCCCGCGACGCCCTCCTCGTCCATGACATTGTTGGTTGCGACGTTTGCCGACAGGTCGCGAAACGGCGTGCCCGTCGTGAATCCCGCCGTCACATTGTCAGACGTCCAGCTCATCGGTGTTCGCAGCGCATGGTCGCCCGACAATGTGGATGCATTCGCCATGCCGACTTCTTCGCCGTAGTAGGCGAAAGGATTGCGCGAGGCGAGCAGGTAGATCTCGGCGGCGAGCTTGTAGGCGTCGACGTCGCCATTGAGCTGGTTCCAGGGTCGGTCGCCGGCGAAGCCGTCGTGGTTGGAGAGAATCCAGGCGAGGCGCTCACCGTCAGTAGCTTTCAGCGCCGAGACTACGCCCACATCGATGCTGCCGTTACGCACCGAGTTAAAGATGGCACCCGGGACCTGGAAGGCAAAAGCACGACCGCAGGAGGTCGCTGCAGCATAGGCCAAAGGGTCGTCGGGCGCTTCGCAGACCATGAAGCGCTTGCCGTAGCCGGCGATTAACGTTTGTGCCTGGTTTAACAGGACGTGATTCTCGGGCTGCAGGTTCCAGTCGTTCGGGCCGTTCTCGAACAAAACGCCCACCGCGTCAAAGCGAAAGCCGTCGACGCCTTTGTTGAGCCAGAAACGCAGGTTGTCGAGATGGTAATCGACGACCTCCGGGTTGCGAAGGTTGAAGTCCGGCATCAACGCCGAGAACACGCCGTAGTACCAGCCGTTGCCGTTATTGCGCCACGGATCGCCAGCAAACGTGTTCCAGCCGACAGGCTTCGGCTCTTCCCAGACGAACCAGTCGTACTTGTCATTGGCCGGTCCCGTCGTGGCGTCGAGGAACAGCGGGTTGGTGCTGGCCGCATGGTTCATGACGTAGTCGACGATAATCGCGATGCCGCGCGCGTGGGCCGCCGCGAGCAAGGCCTCAAAATCGGCCATTGTGCCGTAGTCGGTCTCGATGGCCCGGTAGTCCGCGACGGCATAGCCATGATCGTTGTCGGCGCTCTCGAAGACCGGCATGAGCCAGATGCCCTTGATGCCGAGTCCCTGGAGGTAGTCGAGGCGCGACAGCAGCCCCTGCAAATCGCCGACGCCGTCGCCATCCGAATCCTGGTAACCGCGCACGTAGATTTCAATAAACGCGGACCAGTCGGACCAGTCCGCCGGCAAACCGGAATCCGTAACGACCGGCGCCACGGGCGCGAGGTCCAGCGACGCGGACGCATTGCCGAGCGCATTCAGCGCCGCCTGTGCGGCCGCCTCGCTGTCGTAGGGTGCACCGACTACGCCGTTGAGCGAGGCCACCGAGTCCTGAACCAGCCACGCCTGGCTGCCGAAGGTCTGCGGCACGATGCTCATGTCGTAGAGTGGGCTTTTGAGATCGCCGTTGTGAGCAATGAAGTTCAGGGCTCCGGCCATGTTCGTGACGGGAATCTCGAACACGGCTGCCCCGTTCTCGATGCGGTTCGGCATGCGCGGCGACGCCCAGGTGGTGCTGGTACCCGCATCGATGGCGTTGCCCCAGAGGTGCAGGCCCCAGCCGTTGTAGGATGGATCAGCTCGAAGATAGTAGATCGTGACCGTGTTGCCGGTCGGCGGCGGCTCGATGACCGGCGGCGCACTGCCGCCGCCACCGCCGCAGGCAGTCTGCAACATCAGAACCAAGAGGAGAAGAAACTCTCCCTGTCTAGTGTTCACGTCCTGCCTGCCTCATGAACCAGTCGTCGCGATCGCGGGCGGTTGGCCGGTAGTCGAAATAGTCGAAACTCGCGCGACCCGCCGTTTCCTCGCCATTCGTCGATCCGTACAAGCCGACGTTGACGCCCGTGTAGTTGTACCCGGCGATGCTCGCCGGGGAGAGTACGCTGCCGTCGACGCCTTCGATCAGCGTCCGCCAGGCGACCCCGTCTTTCGAGTAGTAAAAACCGAGATCGAGATAGTCACCTGTAACCCGCAGACAAATATCCGGGTCTTCCCATGCTGCGGATGAGAGGTCGACAACTTTACCGTCCTGGTGATGGCGCAGAACAACCTTACGGCCGGCCTCCAACGTCAGCACGAGCGCCGACCGATCGTTCTGCACGAGCCCCAGGCCGGCCTCGGCCTTGCCACTGCTCGCGGCCAGTGCCAGGCACGTCTCCGCCTCAAACTCGAGGTGACGCTGGCGTATACCCACGAAGCTGTATTGTGCGCGCTCGCGAATCGAGCCCGGTTGCAGCGCCAGGACCAGCCGGCCCTCTTCCCACGTGGTGAAGGCCGTTTCCGGCGAACGGCGGAAATTCCATTCGGAGCCGAGTTCGCGGGCGTCGAAGTCGTCGCGAAACGCATGATCCTGCTGCCTCGCCGCGTTGCCGAATGGCGTCGGGTACTGCAGCTCGATCCTGCCCGTCGCCGGGCTGAATACCGGGAACGTCAGCCTCTCTTCCTTCCAGGCGTGCGGCTCGGTCTCCCAGGTCACGGGGACTAGAAAGGTCTCGCGGCCGAGGATGCCGTGACGGCCGTCGACCAGCCGCCAGCCGAGCGCAACGGCATACCAGCGGCCGTCCTCGAGTTCGACGAGATCGGCGTGACCGACACCCGAAATCGGATAGTCGTAGCTTAAGTGCCGGTGCGTTAGCACCGGGTTGCGCGGGTTGTTTTCGTAGGGACCGGTAATGTTCTTGCTGATCGCGATCGACATCGCGTGTTCGAAAGAGGTCCCGCCCTCCGAGATCATCAGGTAGTAGTAACCGTCTCGCTTGTAAATATGCGGCCCCTCGGCCCAGACACCCTGGCAGCAGCCGCGCCACAGGTATTGGCGCTCGCCCGTCAGCTGCATCGCCTCGAGATCGAGCTCCTGCAGCCAGATCTCCGCCTGGCCAGGAAACTCCGGGTCGGGCGGTATGTGATTGCCGGTGTACCAGGCTCGCCCGTCGTCATCGAAGAACAGCGAGGGATCGATACCGGGAGCACCCTCGAGCACAAAAGGGTTCGACCAGGGGCCCGCAGGGTCCTTCGCCGTGACAATGAAGTTCACCATGTTGCCGTCGACGTTGTTGGTCGTTATGACGTAGAACAGCCCGTCATGAAAGCGAATCGTCGACGCATGAATGCCGTCGCTCGACTTGATACGAGCGAGGTCGGCCTGTTCGGGGCGGTGAATCGCATGCCCGATCAGCTGCCAGTCGACCAGGTCCCTGCTGTGGTAGACCGGGATGCCTGGAAAGTACTCGAACGTCGAATTGACGAGGTAGAAGTCCTCGCCGACCCTGACGATCGAAGGATCCGGCGCAAAGCCCGGGATGATCGGGTTGCTGAACGACGGGGAACTCGCGATCCTGCTCGTCGAACAAGATGCAAGCAGCATTGCGATTATTGTCGCAACGAGGAATCGGCAAGACTTCAGGTCGCGCAGGATTTGACGAACTCCTCGTAGGGCTGGAGCTTGTTCACTGTCGCCGTGAATATGGTCTTCAGGTTCTGCAGGTACTCGCGCACCTCGTCGGACGACAGCGTGTCGGCCAGTGCGTTGTACTGTCGGGGCCGCAGCCCCTGTCCCAGCATAACCTGAAGCCAGCCGACTTCCGTGAACAGCTCGTCATCGATGCGATACAAATGGCCGGACTCTTCGAATGACGCCATCTTTTCCTGCAGTCCCTGTGGTATCTGCATGTGCTTGACGTGCTTCCAGAACGGCGTGTCTTCGCGCTCGGTCTGGTGATAGTGCAGGATGATGAAATCGCGGATGGCCTCGTATTCGTATCGCATGCGCCGGTTGTATTCCCGTTCCTTGGCCGCGTTGTCGCCCAATGTCGGAAACACCTTGAGCAGATTGGTAATGCCGATCTGGATCAGGTGGATGCTCGTACTCTCAAGCGGCTCGATGAAACCGCTGGCCAGTCCCAGAGCGACGCAGTTCCTGTGCCACAGTTTCTTGCGGCAACCCGGTGTGAAGCGAATCGAGAGCGGTTCCCTGAGCGCCTCGCCCTCGAGGTTACCTAGTAAAATGTCGGTCGCTTCGTCTTCACTCATGAATTCGTCGCTGAAGACATGGCCATTGCCGGTGCGATGTTGCAGCGGAATACGCCATTGCCAGCCGGCGTCGTGCGCAATACTCTGCGTATAGGGTCGCAAGGACTCGGGCACGCTGGAACTCGGCACGGCCAGTGCCCGGTTGCACAGGAGCCATTCACTCCAGTCCTCGAACTCGACGCCGAGCGTCTTGTTGAAGACGAGACTATTAAAACCGCTGCAGTCGATGAAGAAATCGCCGCTGACCTCGCCACCGTCTTCCATCTTGAGGGTTGTCACATTGCCGGACTGGGAATCGAGGAGAACCTCGTTGATGCGCCCTTCCCGGCGGACGACTCCCCGCGCTTCGCTCATGCCGCGCAGGAATTTCGCGTACAGGCCCGCATCGAAATGATAGGCATAGGCGAGGCCCGCGAGCGGTGTACCCTCGATGCCGGCCAGGCGATTAAAGCGATTGGCGTAGGCCGCGGTGTTATTGAGCGAATAGTCTGATATCGGCCCGGCACTTCCCTCAGCCAGCCCCTTCAGGTACACGTGCTGAAACGGAATGGCCCCGACTTTGCGGCCAATGTAGCCGAAGCCATGAAGATAGGCGTCGCCGACCGCTCCCCAGTTCTGGAATTCGATGGCCAGCTTGATCGTGGCTTTGGTGTCGCGCAGGAATGCCTGTTCGTCAACACCCGCCAGGTCGTTGAATACCTGGATCGGCGGTATGGTGGCTTCGCCCACGCCAACGGTGCCGATGGCATCAGACTCGACCAGTTCGATCTGCAAAGTGCCGGCGAACAGCTTGCTGATCAGGGCTGCACTCATCCATCCCGCCGTACCGCCGCCAACAATGACAAGTTTGTTGATCGCTTGCTCTTGCATGATTTCCCTTGACAAAAAACCCCCGCCGGTCGCCCGACGGGGGTTGTTCTAACACCTTCTCAGGCCAGGATCACCTCTTGTAGGTAAAGCCGAGCATATAGCTGGTACCGTAGGTGTGGTAGTTCTTGAACTTGGCCGAGTTGCCATCCAGGTACTGGACAAAAGGTTCGTTGGTCAGGTTCGAGCCCTGCAGGTAGAACGTCAGGCCATCGATCCAGAGCTCTGACACGTCCCAGGAAACCTGCGCATCGATGATGGTCTCGGACTGCGCCGTCGTCAGCTCGCGCGACAATCCGATTGCAAACGACTCCGCGAGGAACTCGTCACGATGGCGTGCGCTGACGCGAGCCTGGAAGCCGGAATCGTTCTCATAATAGAACGTGGTGTTGATGACCATCTTTGAGAGGCCGGGCAGTTCGAGTACCGGGCTATCCGGCGTCTCCTGCACCTCCGAGTCGGTGTACGAAGCACTCACGTAGGCACCGAAGTCACGCAGGCCATCCGAGAACAGGTCGAACGGAATCGAAGCCGACAGTTCGACACCCCGGATCCAGCCGCCTTCGCCGTTATCCGGCGCCGACACGTAGCCCTCTGACAGGACCGGCTTGATGACATCGGGCAGCTGGTCGCGAACACCGGAGAAGTCCATGAGAATCGACTTGGAGTAGACGTAGTTCTCGAGTTCCTTGTGGAAGAGCGACAGGGCCGCGTATCCCGCGTTACCGAAATACGTCTCGAACGAAACGTCGAACTGCCACGCCATCCAGGGCTCGAGGTACGGGTTACCGCCGCTGCCGCCCCAGGGAGAGTCCGCGAGATCCGTCTCGTCAATGTTCTGCTCGTTGAACGAGAACTGGTTGCTGGCGCGCATATCCTCCATGCGCGGGCGCGCCAGGATGCGGGCGATACCAAAGCGCACCTTCATGTCGTCAGTGATGTGGTGAGACGCGTTCAGGCTCGGCAGCAGCTCCCAGAAATCCGTTCCCAGGGTCACTTGGTTGTACTCGACGCCAGTGGACGTCGTGCCACCCTGCGTGCCGGTCGAACTCTGGTCGGTATACACGGCCTGGAGACCGAAGTTACCCGACCATTGGCTCGTCTCGAAGTTCGCCATCGCGTACAGGTTGATGACGTCCTCTTCCACAGTCCACGTGTTGGTCGCCTGGGTGACGAGGTTCTCCGGCGAGTAATAGTAAATGCCTGAGTTCACGACGCCGCGCGCATCGAAGCTGACGATGTCGCCCACACCGAGGAAATCGAGCGAGGTCGGGCTCACCATGAACTGCGACGGGATCGGCACCGTCGCCGGGTAATCATTCAGCGTCAGGAAGTAGCCGGCGCGCGTATGGCCCTTCTCGCGTACTGCGTAACGCATCCCAAACTCGATATCCTGGATGCTGCCGCCGTCCAGCGCGCGCGTCGCGGCGAGCTTGATAGCGGTCATGTCATCCTCAGAGGTTTCGGTATTGCGGAATCCGTCCTGGCTGTCGCACTGCCACCCAAGTGCTTCCGTACACAGCGGGCCACCCCAACCGAGGTTGTCCCCCAGCTCCCAGCTGCCGTCATTGAAGTCGGCGTTGGTATCGACCGACAGGCCATTGTTGCCACCGAGCGTATAGGTGAAGTCATACGACGGTCCGCTCTGGCCGCGACCATTGGACAGGTATACCTCGTGCGCAGAGTACTCGCGCTCGGCATCGGACCAGCTAACGTCGCCTTCGAGCTCCCAGTCGTCCATTGTGTAAACGAGGTTGAAGCCCAGCGCTCGCGTTTCGACGTCACGATCCGAGAAGTCGTTACGGGTCTGCGTACGCAGGCCATTCCATGTGCCTACCGTCGCGAGGTCACCACTCACCGCTTCAATGTCGCGGGAGGCTGCCGTGTAACCGGCGATTTCTGCGCCTCGCAGTGTCTGCTCGTCGTCGAACTTCGAGTAGAACATGTCGACCCGGGCACGCAGATCGTCATTGGGTGCAAACTCGATGACGCCGAGAACACCATCGCGAGTCAGTTCATTCGACTTGACGAACGGCTTGATGCCATCGATGAACAGGCCCTGGTCGCCGTCGCCATCGGTGACGTCGCTGTAGCCCCAGACGTGGATGTACTCTTCCTGGATCGGCTGGAACATGTGCGAATAGCCAAACGCATAGCCGATCGTACCTTCGTCGTTCTGACCGATGTAGGCAATGTTGCCGCGATAGCCGGTATCTTCGGTGTCAGAGTTCAGTTTGCCCTCTTGCGCATATTCGCCGCGCACACCGACGACGAACACCGGCTCAGCATAGTTGAGCGGTCGAATCGTCTGCATGTCGACCGTGCCGCCGACAGCCTGTGCCGTCAGCGACGCATCTGGCGTCTTGTACACCGTGGCACCCGTGATCAGCTCCGAGGGAAACTGGTCGTACTCGACGGCCCGGTTGTTGTCAGAGGACACCAGTTCACGACCGTTAAGCAACGTGGTCGTGAAATCCGGCGCCAAGCCGCGGATCGAGATCTTGTTCGCGCGTCCGTCGAAACGCTGGGCAGCAAGACCCGGCAGGCGCGCCAGGGACTCGCCGATCGAGGCGTCAGGTAGCTTGCCGATGTCCTCGGCCGAGATCGTCTCGACAATCGATGTCGCATCGCGCTTCTGCGCAATCGAGTTCGCGAGACTGGAACGGTAGCCCGTTGTGATGATCTCCTCGATGACCTCATCGTCACCGTCGTCCTGTGCCATCGCTATTTGCGGTGCCATCATGGCGCCTGGCAGTGCCGCCGCCACGGCCAGCGAAACAGCCGTGCGACGGATGTTCAAGGCCAGGTTGTTTGACTCGTCGGAGACCGACTGCGCAGACTTGCGCTGCTTCTTACCCATTTGTAATCCCCCGGATTTGCTCGGTATAAGGCGTGTATAACTTTCCGCATCTTAGAAACGAGTCGTTTGTGCTGCAATCCAATGAATACGTATTCAATAAATGAATACGTTTGCATTGCATTGCAGCCACTCCGGCACCGCACTAACTTGCGATTCATTATCAATAAGCGTTTTCCGCCTGATCTAAAGAACATACA
>Ga0209536_100007134_pt1 | contig 16969 bp, 19 predicted proteins | sample DeeMarSeWOR28_12_FD_187461 | JGI IMG/M metagenome (GOLD analysis project Ga0209536, IMG submission 187461) | Marine sediment microbial communities from White Oak River estuary, North Carolina - WOR-2-8_12 (SPAdes) (version 2) | ecosystem: Environmental > Aquatic > Marine > Intertidal zone >... | reverse complement strand
CCCTCCCCGGGTTTGAAGGTAAATTGTATGCAGGGGGAGCGATCAGGCAAATCCCTCCCCGGGTTTGAAGGTAAATTGTATGCAGGGGGAGCGATTTGAACACTCGAAGGACTAACCACAGGATCCTAAGTCCTGCCCCTTTGGCCAAGCTCGGGTACCCCTGCAATATGCGGATGGAATCCAATACTGGCATAGCAGAATGCAGGTCTGCCGAATCGCAGCACTGTCCATCTAGAATCACGATTCGGCTAGACCGCCGATTGCGTTTACCAGCATTTCACAACAGAGCAATCGTCACCGATTAATAAACTCTTGCGAAGAAGCATACCGACTCAGCAAATCAAAACGCAGGTCGGCTGAATCGCAGTCAAGGGTGTATTCAACCAGGATTCGTCGAATACCGACGATTGCGCTTGCTTCACTCAACAGGGCAATCGATTATCAACTCTTACGAACTCCTAGGCATGACGATACGTTTAAATTACTCTCCCTCATCCACGAATCCGGTTGATACCATGAAGCTGACCGTGATAGGTTGTGGGTCCATCGGAAAGACATTGGCCAATATGCTGGACGGCACTGACGGGGTCGAGGCGATGTACTTCGTCGACCGTAACAAAACCCGAATAGAAAAGCTTTCCAGGCAGTGCCCCAGCGTCAAGTGCGCAGACGATTACGAATCCGCAGTGGAGAAATCCGACGTCGTTGTTGAGGTCGCCTCCCAATCCGCAGTGAAGGAGTATATTCCACATGCCCTCGAGAGCGGCAAGGACGTCATCGTCATGAGCGTCGGGGCCTTCGTGGACGATGAGTTCAGGGAGAAGTGCAAGGTCATGGCAAAGCAGAACCATTGCCGCGTCTACGTGCCCTCGGGTGCGGTCTGCGGCATAGACGGCATCACGGCCGCCGCCGTCGAGGACATCGAGGAGGTCATCCTGATGACCTACAAGCACCCTGAGGTGTTCAAGGACGTCAAGTACATCAAGGAGAAGGGTATCAACCTCAAGAACATAAAGAGACCAACCGTCGTCTACAACGGACTGGCAAAGGATGCGGTCAGGCACTTTCCCAAGAACATCAACGTTGCCGCCACGCTCAGCCTGGCCGGCCTGGGAATGGAGAACACGCGCGTCAGGATAGTCGTCGACCCCAAGGCGCTGAAGAACACCCACCGCATAATCGCCAAGGGCAGGTTCGGCGAGATAGAATGCTGGACCAGGAACACGCCGTTCCCCGATAACCCGAGGACGAGCTATCTGGCCGCCCTTTCACTGATCTCGGCCGTCAAGAAAATCTCCGGTAGCTTTTGGATAGGTGTCTGATGTTGATCGGGCCCGGTCCTTCTTGGGAACCATCATGATGTCTAATCCAGCCGTCGTCATTCGAATCCGCCGTCATTCGAATCCACTTTCCAAAAGGCTTATAACAATAACCATTATGTAGGGGTTCACTTTCGTGATGGATTGTCATGGATTACACCAGGTTCGAGAAGGCGAGGATCATCGGTGCGAGAGGGCTGCAGATCAGCATGGGCGCTCCCATTCTCATCAAGGTTCCCGAGGACCTGATAGACCCGATAGACATAGCGATGCAGGAGTACGAGAAGGGAGTGCTGCCCATCACCGTCAAGAGGAAAATTGAGAGCTGAGGGGGGAAGATGAGTCTTATAGAAAGCGCGGTGTCGAGGATTATCCTGGACAGCCGAGGGAATGCCACGGTCGAGGTCGAGATCATCACGGAGAACGGCTACGGAATGGTCGCTGCACCGAGCGGTGCCAGCACGGGCGAGCACGAGGTCCAGGCATTTCCCGAGGGCGGTGCGGAGGTCTCGCTCAAGGCCTTCGAGGACGACGTCGTCCCGCAGCTGATCGGCATGGACGCGACCGAGCAGAAGGTCATCGACGCGCTCCTTCACCAGATAGACGGGACTCCGAACTTCTCCCGAATCGGCGGCAACCTGGCAGTGGCGACCTCGCTTGCGGTGGCGAGGGCCGCGGCAACGGCCCAGGGGGTTCCGTTGTACCGGTACGTCGGGGGGTCGCTGGTCGATACGATACCCAAACCCCTGGGAAATCTCATCGGCGGCGGAAGGCACGCCATAGGGGGAACTGACATCCAGGAGTTCCTCGTCATATCCACTTCAGGCAATGCCCAGAAGAACGTCTTCGGCAATGCGAAGGCGCATAAGATGGTGGGCCAAGCCCTCAAGGAACGGTTGCCCGGGACAGCCATAGGACGAGGGGACGAAGGGGCCTGGGTGGCGGCGCTCAGCAACGAGGACGCGCTAGCGCTCCTGGTCGAGGTCTGCGACAAGGTCAGCAGCGAGGTGGGATTCAATATCGAACCCGCCCTGGACGTTGCCGCATCCGAGTTCTTCGTGAACGGCAGGTACAGGTACAAGGACAAGGAACTCACGCCGGACCAGCAGGTGGAGTTCATGGCCGACCTCGTCGACCGGCACGGACTGCACATACTCGAGGACCCGCTGGACCAGAACGATTTCGAGGGCTACGCGAGATTGACCGAACTCGTCGGCAACAAGACGCTGGTGGTCGGCGACGACCTGTACGTCACCAACAAGGAACGGCTGGCCAAGGGCATAGAGATGGGCGCCACGAACGCCATTCTGATCAAGCCCAACCAGATAGGGACGCTCACCGACACACGCGACACGGTCGAGCTTGCCAGGAAATACGGGTTCGAGACCGTGATATCGCACAGGAGCGCTGAAACGCCGGACGACACCATCGCCCATTTGGGCGTGGCCTTCGGCTCCCACGCCATAAAGACGGGGGCCGTGGGCGGCGAGAGGATAGCAAAGCTTAATGAACTCATCAGGATCGAAGAGGACATGGAGGTGTAAGTATGGACGATGCAGAAACAGCTGTTGACGATGAACCGAAGCAGGACAGAACACCGTTGCTAATACCCGAGGACCAGTATCTCAGCTCCGGCGTCCACATAGGGACGCAGCAGAAGAGCGCTGACATGAAGCAGTTCCTCTTCAAGGTCCGATCGGACGGCCTGTACATGCTGGATTTCAAGAAGACGGACGAGCGCATCAGGGTGGCCACCCAGTTCCTCACCCAGTACGAGCCCGAGAATGTGCTGGTCGTTTCTGCCAGACAATACGGTCAGAAGCCGGTGAGGACCTTCGCCAAGACAATCGGAATGAAGTACTTCGCGGGCAGGTTCGTGCCCGGCTCGCTCACCAATCCCAGATTGCCCGACTACATAGAGCCGAAGATGCTCCTCGTCACGGATCCCTCAGCGGACCAGCAAGCCGTGAGGGAGGCGCTGAACATCAATATACCAATCGTGGGCCTCTGCGACGCCAACAACGAGACCAAGAACATAGACCTGGTCATCCCAACGAACAACAAGGGCCGGCGGTCGCTTGCCACAGTATACTGGCTCCTGACCAGGGAATACCTCAAGGCCAAGGAGACCATCGCGAAGGACGAGGACTTCAACCTGACCATCGAGGACTTCGAGGCCACGCTTTAGGTTTCGGGTTTGATATTGAAATCATCATACTTCTAGTACCTTTGAATACGTTGTTATATCACGCCAGAATCTTCGAATACGTATTATATCACACCAGAATCATTCATCGTGCTGACATATTGCCCGCAGTTTGACCCTATCCGGTTCTCCTCCAGCTCGCCGATGCTGAGTATCACCTCGAAGCCCTTCTCCTCGAACCTTTTGACAAGACCTGAAACAGTCTCGGGCTTCTCCGCATCAAAGCCCGGCTGGACCTTGTGATATCTGGCCCGATAGGTTGGATTCAGGGGCGTGAGCTTTATGATATAATTTTCAGTATCGAAGAGGCTGGCTATCCGCCTAGGGTCTATCTCAACGCCCTTGATGACGATGAAGTTGAGGGTGACCTTCTTATCCGCCTGATTGCGGAACTGGCGGCCGAGGGCTGCCATCTCAGGCAATATAAGGCACCGCGCCGGGATGAGCCGGAGCCGGGCGGCATTGTCGGTCGAGTGTATGGAGAATTGCAGTTGGAACCGGCCCCGGAATGCCGCGTCCTTGATGCTCCTCAATTGCTGGATGAAGGGTGCGCAGTTGGAGGGTGCCACGGTGGAGAAGCTTATCACGACGTTGTCATGACCATAATTGGCCAGGCCTCTGAGGAAGTCGAGAACCGCCGGATTGAGGGTGGGCTCTCCCATTCGCGCCAGCTGGATCTTCCACATCTGGCTGGTCACCTCTCCGTTCGGAAAGCGGTTCCTGACGAGGTGGTCTACTTGGGCCGAGAGTTCTTCGACGGAGAGAGGGCGCGCATAATGGCCCCCCGCATCGCACATCTTGCAGGATATGGGGCATCCCACGGAAGTGGATATGATGTTCACCCATTTGTCCTCTCTCGTCCTGGGGGGCTGGACAGATTCCACGAACTCTATCCTGTGCCCTCCGTCCACCTCGCCCACGTAGACCTTTGCGAGCCCGTCGTTGCCGTGTTCGGCTATGACCTTCAATCCGGAACCCCCGCTCCGTCCTGTCCGCCCCCGCCTGGCCCTTCATTCCTGCAACCAGTCATCATTCTCAATCCAGGGCCTCCAGGTATCTTGACATGATGTTGGCCATCTCAACGCCGTCCCCCACGGCCATTGAAACCTGGCCCAGGCCGCCCCTTGTCGCATCGCCCGCAACAAGGAAGCCCAGAGGGGGATTCTCGAAGGTAAAGCCCACGAAGTTGGGCATGACTGCCTGGCGGCCCACGGCGACCATAACGAGGTCGAACGCGTGCTCTGCGACGTTCGTCCTCAGAACGGCCTTTCCGTCCACCCGCCCCTCGATCACTTCTTCCTCGAGCCAGATAACACCGTCCTCCGTGTAGGCAAGCTCCTGAAGCGCCAGGATGCCCTGGGGTTGCGAGCGATGCAATATGGTGGTCCTGATGCCGGCCATGGCTATGTTGACCGCCATGTCCATCGAGGCTTCGCCGCCGCCGATGACGCCGGCTTCCGCGATGCCGTTCCAGTCGGGTACATCCGCAATCCCGTAATACAGAAGACCCGCCTCGGCCAGCTTGTCCTCCCCTGGAAACCCGGCCCTGTTCGGACACGTTCCCACGCACACTATCACGCCGTCGAACTCGATGCCCATTATCTCGAAGCCCTCGTCAGTCTTCACGATGTCAACGACGTCATTGACGATGACGTTGTCAGTATACTCCAGGAAATGCTTTTCCATCAACTCGGCCAGCTCGGGACCGCTGATGCCCCCGGGAAATCCCGGGTAGTTGTCCACCCACCTGGCGTTCCATAGGGTTCCGCCGATGCGTCCCCTCTCGAACACTTGGACGTCGTGGCCCGACCTCACCAGCTGCACGGTCGCCGCCATTCCGGCGGGTCCTGCTCCGACGACCGCAACCTTACTCATCCGACACCTCCAGAATCCTGACCATATCATCGGTCGATAATATGTATGCGAAGCCGTGGGCCAGCGCCCTCAGAGCGGAGAGGTGGAGGTCCAGTGCTGACGTCGCGTTTGCGTCGGCAACGAAGTAGACGCCGTACCCGTGATGGAAGGCCTCACGGGCCGTGGTCTCGCAGCAGAGGTGGGTCATGACCCCGCAAACGACGACCGAACCGCATCCTTCCCTCTTGAGCCTGGTATCGATGTCCGTTGACGAGAAGGTGCCGTATAGGCTCTTGTCCAGCACGACCGCGTTGTCCGGGTAATCGATGCGGGGGTCAAGCTCGGCCCACCTGTCATCCGATTCCAGACGAACACCCCACCATCTCTCGACCGGGCCGTCGGTCTTGGCCGATGAATACCTGGTTATATAAGTCGGAAGCCCGGCATTCTTGAAAGCGTCCGCCAGATGCTGCACGTTGGGGATTATCTGCTCGGCACCAAGGTAAGCCGGCGCGCCCTCTTCGAGGAAATACCTCTGCATGTCGACGACGATGAGGGCCGGTTTCTTCGGGACCGGCGGGTCTCTGGAGCCGAGCAGACCCTCGATAACCCCTTGCCATTCATTTCCTGCTCTGCCAGTCATCTAACCTCCGTCATTTCCTGGTTTTTCGAGCTGGAAACGGGAAAACATTGCTCGCCGACCTGAAAGACATCCCGATTAATAAGATTTTCAGGTTTTTACCAGCCCATATGGAGTTTGAATGGTCTTTGTAAAGAGTTACGCACGGAGTTCGCCCACACTACCATATGCCATCGGTGTTGATACAAGTTATCGTTTTATGCGAACGACCACAACCCGCCAAGAACCAGGATACCGACGACCAGCGCCCTGGACGTGCCGGCCCAGAAGTTGGTGAGCACGAACCACCTGGTCTCGAAGACCTCACCGTCGCGGTTCAGAAGCGAGAAGATGTAGAGGGGCACCGTGTCAGGCATGATGGGAATGCTCAGCACGATGTAGGTGGCAATGTAACCGAATCGCTCGCAGAAGCGCGACAGCGCTTCAGTGAGCTTCTGGAACCAGTTCCATTTGAGGAACCGCCGCATTGTGTCCTCGACCTTGACGCCGATGTGGAAGACCACCCAGCTGCCCACGCACTTGCCGGCTCCCATGATCAGGGCCAGTAGCAGGAAGGCGAGGAAAATTGGTAGGCCAAGGAAGGAGTTGCCCTCTACGAGGTAACTGATGAACCCCGCAAGTCCCAGCTCTACTGGAATCGGTAGAATGACCGCAGCCAGAACACAGTAGATGAACAGGAGGAGCATGTAGCTCCACGGATTTTGGAACGGGTCGAGGAAGTCGAAGAAGCCCATCAGTCATCCCCTATCCTCATCGCCCTTTTATCCTTGCCGAGCAGGACGACGCGGCTCGACCCCTGTTCCGCCAGGACCTCGTAGCCCGTCTCCTTTGCCAGGTTGTCCGAGAATGCCCTCACCGTCTCCTGAGCAGGCATGTTGGAGTTGCGCATCCGTTCCCTGGAATAGCCGACGAACACATAGCCCTTTGGTTCGACGAACATGGGGTCGGCTGTTTCGATCAAGCGGGCGTATTCCTTCTCCCAGCCTATGTTCCAGCCGTCGACGAGCGTGTGCCTGATCACCGTCCTGGTGTTCAGGTCGGGCAGTAATTCCAGTGTTCGGATAAGTCGCTGCCAGCCGTCCTTCACAAGGGGAACGCAGAGTCTCCGATAGACCTCCTCGTTGGGCGCGGCCAGGGTCACGTAGAGCTGCGTCGGCAGGGGGTCGAGTCTCTCCAGGGCCTCCGGTTCAGTGCCGTTGGTGACGAGGAACGTGGTCATCCCCCGCTTATTGCAGGCGTCGATGAAACCGCCCAGTTGCCCGTACAGCGTGGGCTCACCGGCCAGCGATATCGCGACCATGTTCGGCTCACTGGCCTCAGCCCACATCTCCGGTGTGGTCCTCGGGTCGCCCTTGTAGCCGGTGACAAGGCGGCGCTGGCCCTCGATGGCCCCTTCGAGTATCGATTCGGGGTCGTCCTCGACGTCAAGACCGGTCTCGCTCAGGCCCTGGTACCGCCAGCAGAACAGGCAGCTCTGGGTGCAGTTGTTTACGGCCGGGGACATCTGAAGGCACCTGTGCGACCGTATGCCGTAGAACGTTTCCTTGTAACACGACCTTCCGCGCAGCAGCTTCTCCCCGAGCCAGTGGCACAGCTTGACGCCGCTGTGGCTCCCCACGATGTGGTAGTGCTGTTTTTCGAGGATCCTGCTAAGACGCTCGTCCATTGTATCACTCGAACTGGAACAGGCTGCTTTGAACGTCCGGTTCTGCCTCGGGTTCCTCGCTGGCTACCTCCGGTCGGTCACCGTCTTCTTTCAGGGACCCCTCATCGGCTGAAGCCTCTTCTTCCGTCCCGGCGTCCTCGTCGGCCTGTGCCTTATCCTCGGTCCCGGGCGTTTTCCCGACGGCCTCCACCTTCCTCAGGTCGTCGAACACCCTCCTGACCTTCGCCGAGTCCGGTTTCTGGCCCAGGAGAAAGCCCACCTCTTCCTCGGTCAGCCCCAATCTCCTCGTCATGTTAAGGCGGAACTCCCTGTCCTGGGTGTACAGTGTGCGGAAGTAGGGCAGGTATTCCTGGAGAACCACCTTGGATGACTTGTTCGTATGAGAACCCAGTTTGGCCGCGAAGGAGCTCATCGTGGACCTGTATCCCTTGCTGGCCGACATCTTCCTCAGCCATCCCGGGAAGGCGTAGTTGACAAAGCCGGAATACGACCTGGATTTTGCCAGGCTAACCCCGCACGACATCATGTCGGATGCGTACCCCCACAGGCCGTAGTACTGCCTCCTGCGCACGCGGCCCATGAATACGTCGGCCTTGGCCAGTGCATCGTAGGCCGCTGCGATATCCGCCGCGTCCTTGTAGGCTATGGGAATGTTCTCGTCTATCCATAGGATGAGGGTCTCCGGGTCCTCGTCCAGGTCGAAGACCGCCTCCCTGGACCGCTTGCAGTTGCCGGTCCTGAATATCACTGCGAGGGAGTTGAATACGGTCTGGCTGGTATCGCGCTTTCCCAGTGCGATGACATCTTCTTCTTTAATCTCGGTCCTGCCCTCGGCGAGTGCCTGGAGGTCGTTGATGGCCGAGCGGACGTCTCCCATTGACCTCTCCGTGATGAAGTCGAGAGCACTGTCCGCAACGGAAAGGCCCTCGGCTTTGGCTATCATCTTCAGTAATTTGTTAATCGATTGCTTGTGGGGTTTCGAGAACTTAATGCTCTTGGTGTTCTGGGCGATGGTGGATGACCGTCGCTTGAGCTCGTAGTAATCGTTTACAATAAGGACGATCGGCTGCTGCGCGCCCGTTATCGTCGTGGAGATGGCCTTGATGCCGCCGTAGTCCTCCCTTCCGAAGACGTTGTCCGCCTCGTCGAGGATGATGAGCTTCCTCTGGCCCGAGGCGGAGTCCCTGAACTCGCCGTCGTCGGTAAAGGTCTCGCCCATTGCCCCGTGGGTCGCGATCCTCTTGATGGCATCGGCGTTGCGGTGGTCGGAGGCGTTCATCTCCACCACCTGCCATCCGAGCTCTTTGGCGAGGGCGTGCGCGCACGTGGTCTTTCCCACTCCCGGGTCGCCGATGAGGACTACAGCCCTGAATTTGGGTATGCCGGACAGCCAAGATTCTGCCCATTGCCTGAGCTCGTCCTTTGCCTTCTTGTTACCAATGACATCGTCCAATTTCCTGGGCCTGTACTTCTCGGTCCATCCCACCATATAACCCCTTATCGCACCTACACTAAATAATATTTCCATGCCATCTTAGTATGAAAAAACGGATGTTTTTATATAGAACCTACCTATACAGGGACTTACTTCCGGCCCAGGATTTGAGCCTGGAGGGTTACACTTTGGCAGACAAGAAGGAAGCACCTCCCGACAAGGAGGCAAAGAAAAAGGCAGAGAAGATGTCGGACGACTTCAAGTACATAGTCCGCATTGCCAACACCGACCTTGACGGCGAGAAGCCTGCTGTGACCGCTTTGACCGGCGTCAAGGGAGTGGGCACGAGGGTGGCCGAGATAGTCATCAAGAAGATCGGGTATCCCCAGAACAAGAAGATCGGGCTCATGACGGACGCCGAGGTGGAGGAGCTGGAGGAGGTTCTGACGGAGCTGTGGGAGCACGCTCCGGAGTGGTTCCTCAACAGGCAGAAGGACTGGGAGAGCGGGGAGGACATACACGAGCTTAGCACTGACCTGGAGATGACGCATAGGGATGATATCAACAGGCTGCGAATGATCCGCTGCTATAGGGGCATGAGGCACGAGAGCGGGCACAAGGTGAGGGGCCAGAGAACACATTCGAACGGCCGCTCCGGACTCACTCTGGGTGTCTCCAGGAAGAAGTGATAGGCTGGTTTGATTGCCATGGGCGACCCGAAGTTCAGCAGGAGAAAATACGTAACACCCTCGCATCCGTGGCAGAAGGAGCGCATAGACGCCGAGAACGAGCTCATCAGGAAGTTCGGGTTGAAGAACAAGACCGAACTGTGGAAGGTCCAGTCGCTTCTCAGAACGTTCAGGAAGAGAGCGAGGGAGCTGCAGGCCAGGGTCAGGTACGGCGACAAGCAGGCGGAGAAGGAGATGGAGGAGCTGCTGAAGAGGCTGGACAAGATCGGGGTGCTGGGCGACGAGGCGAGCCTTGACGACGTCCTCGTCCTGGACACCGAGGACCTCCTCGGAAGACGCCTGCAGACCATGACCTACCTGAAAGGATTGTCAAACAGCCACAAGCAGGCCAGGCAGTTCATCGTACACGGTCACATCTCGATCGGCGACCGCCGCGTGACAGTTCCAGGATACCTCGTGAAAAGGGAAGAGGAGGACATTATTGATTACCTCTCAAAATCGCCGCTGGCAGACGAGCTGCATCCGGCAAGGCCGAAGGAGGAGGGCGAGGAATGGGAAGGCCCGTTGCCCGCCGATGAGGCCCCAGCCGAGGCGAAGGAACCGGCTCCGAAGAAACCCTCAGAGGAGGTCCCCAAACCGGAGGAGCCGAAGGCCGAGGAACCAAAGGATGCGGACAAGCCAGCGAAGACCGATGAGCCGAAGGACGATGCAAAGCCCAAGGAAGAGGACAAGCCTGAGCCCAAGGCCGAGGAGCCGAAAGAAGAGAAGGCGGATGCGCCCAAGGAGGAGCCCCCTTCGCCAGAGAAGACCAAGGAGGAGCCCCCTTCGCCAGAGAAGACAAGGGATGAGCCACCCGCGTCCGATAAGACAAAGGAGGAGCCTCCTTCGTCCGATAAGACAAAGGAGGAAGCCTGATGGCGGAGAGATGGGGCATCGCACACATATTCGCCTCTTACAACAACATCATCATCACGGTTACCGACCAGACCGGCGGCGAGACCATAGCCAAGTGCACCGGCGGAATGGTCGTCAAGTCACAGAAGGACGAGTCGTCCCCCTACGCTGCCATGAAGGCCGCGGAACACGTTGCCGAGGCCCTGAAGGAGAAGGGCATCAACAGCATTCACGTTCGCGTACGGGCGCCGGGCGGCAACAAGGACTCGTCACCGGGCCCGGGCGCCCAGGCGGCCATCAGGGCGCTGGCCAGGGCAGGTCTGAGGATCGGCCGCATAGAGGACGTGACCCCGCTGCCCCACGACGGGACCAAGAAGAAGGGCGGCCGTAGGGGAAGGCGGGTCTGATCATGAAGGTCGAGAAGATCGAGCTTTCTGACGCCAAGGCCAGGCTCATCATTTCTGACGCGAACTATCACCAGGTCAACGCTTTGAGGAGGGCGCTCATCGTGAACGTGCCTAAACTCGCCATCGACAAGGTGGAGATCCACCTGGGCACGATCAGCGACGAGGACGGCAGGACCTACGAGAGCACAACGCCACTCTTCGACGAGATCATCGCCCACAGGCTGGGCCTGATACCCATACCCACTGACCTCGGGATGTTCACCTACCAAGGGGAATGCTCCTGCGAGGGAGAAGGTTGTTCAGAATGCGAGGTCATGTACTCGCTGAACAAGAGGGGGCCGTGCACAGTCTACTCCCGCGACCTGGACCCGCTGGGCGACGAGAAGCTGAGACCGAAGGACCCCGACATCCCGATAGTCAAGCTGACGGAAGATGAAGGGATCCTCATCTACGCGCACGCCGTCCTCGGCACAGGCAAGGAGCACGCCAAGTGGCAGCCCACGCAGGGTGTCGGCTACCGGCCGATCCCGGACATCACGATCAACTCGAAGAAGCTGGATGAGTACGAGAAGTGCGTTGAGACCTGTCCGGTGAACGTCTTCAAGAAGGGCAAGAAGGACATCAAGGTGGATGCGCCCGAGAACTGCACCCTCTGCATGAGCTGCGTGGAGGCCTGCGAGGACGGCGCCATCACAGTGGACCCGAACACGGACAGGTTCATGTTCCAGTTCGAGACGGACGGGTCGGTGGACACCAGGACGGCGCTGAACTTCGCGCTGGGTACACTCGAGGACCTGTACACCGATTTCCATGACTCGGTGGGTAAGTTAAAGTAACTACCCGCCTGTTATAGTGTTAACTTGAAATACTAGACTGGAAGTTACTTACCAGGCAGCCATATGTGCGATTCCTCAAAGCCTTCGTCGACTTTGAGTTATTGCGAAGCTATTTGTTGCACATATGGCGATCAATCTCTTGATGGCATATCTATTTATAACAATTCCTTTATCTCCGCACACTCCAGAGATGTAAATATGGCAACACCAAAAGGAAGGACCTCCGGAAGAAAGGAAAAATGGAAGTCCAAGAGCTGGTACAACGTCATGGCCCCGGACATGTTCAACCGGGCAAAGATAGCCGAGGCGCTCAGCGACGAGCCGGAGAAGCTCATCGACAGGGTGGCCGAGGTAACGGCCCAGGACGTGACCGGCGATTTCTCCAAGATGCACATCAAATTGCGTTTCAAGGTCAACGACGTGAGGGGTGCCTCTGCCTACACTTACTTCATCGGGCATGACATGACCAGCGATTACGTCCGCCGGATGACCAGAAGGCGGAAGAGCAAGATCGACACCGTGGTGGACGTCAAGACGAGGGACGATTTCGTGATCAGGCTGAAGCCGCTGGGCATCTCCGGCCGACGCATACGCTCGTCACAGCAGTCCGCCATCACCGTCATCATGCAAAAGGTGATCGCCGACCACTGCACATCAAAGGCCCTGGACGAGGTTGTCAAGGCCATCATCTCCGGAAGCCTGGCCAAGGAAGTGGCCATCGCCTGCAAGCCCATCCAGCCCCTCCAGAGGGTCGAGATAAGGAAATCGGAGATACTGAGGAAGGGCTTCATACCTCCAGTGCCAGACGAGACCGAAGAGGAACCGAAGGAAGAGCCTGCAGAGGAGAAGCCGGAAAAGGAGGAATCCGCGGCACCCAAGAAGAAGGCCAAGCAGGCGGAGGAGGCCGTCCCTGAAGAAGAACCCGCCGAAGAGCCTCCGGTCGAGGAGCCGGAGGGAGAGTAGACTATCTGGCGTGTTTGAATTTCGTTTTGATCTCCGGTAAGTCCAAGATCTATTGCACACCCGACTGTCCGATTCCCTAAATGACCAGATAGATCTCGATGTCGATGTTGACGGCCTGGTTGTGGCCGTTCACGTATTCGATTTCCCAGAGCCCGGACTTGATTCCGGCCTTTGCCGGGTCGCCGAACTCGTCACCTATGTAGATGGTGTCCCCGCCGGAACTCGTGTAGAAATGAGAGTACTGGACCTCGTTATATGTGTTGATCACCGTGAAGTCGATGGGCTGGTCGGACGAGTACTCCCACACGAGGTAATCCGCGTCAGGCGGCACGTACACCTGGGTCGAACCGCCGGTGTTGGGATTCTGGCTCCAGCTGCTGGACGCGATGACCAATCTCACAGAGCTCTTGGGGTCGGTCGGGAAGTCATCTGAATTGTCCCCGACGCCGTCCATGTCCGTGTCGTTCCACTCGCTGGGGTCGTGCGGGAACACGTCCACCTCGTTCGCATAGCCGTCATCGTCGGTGTCAACCGCCATGCTGTTGTTGATTGCCAGCGCCAGTGCTATCAGGGCCACTATCAAGGTAACTATGACCAATACCTGTATCAAGGGAAAAGTCGACTCCTTCTTAGGCGGAGGCGGGGCCTGGTAGGCCGGCTGGGGTTGTTGATAGGTCTGCTGAGGGGGAGGGGGCGCCGGTTCCGAACCATAACCCGGAGGAATGTCCTGATTCATACTTCATCACCCGGGCAATGAAACGATTCCAAACCTAAAAAGCCTTTGCTTCGGTGGGTTGCGGGGTTTATGACGGACACAAATGGATTAGGTTATTCGTTTCCGGAAGACAATTTCTCCAATATTGCCCTCGTTAATATCCTTGATGATCCCACAATCCTCAAACCCAACGTGACGATGCCATTCTTGAGGTTCTGGCTCATCTTCTTGGGAGGAACTGTACAATGTTGAGTGACCTGCGGAGCTCAGATGGCTTTCCGTAAAGGCCAGCAATGACATACCTACCCCAATCCTGCGGTTATTCTCATCCACTAATATCAAACCGATATATGGTATCCTATGCCAAAGATATTCTATTCTCAAATAACCCACTGGATTGCCGTTAATTTCAGCGATTATTATCTCATCTTGATTAACGAGATATTCCAGCTTCTCTCTCGAAATGAAATCAAAGTCCATTTTCCGACAATAATCCAAATCATTGATATCTGCAAATCTCACTGTGATATCTTCTTCCATAATATCAATCCAGGCACGTCTCGAACACCATGAACACCTTGCCCTAAGCGAAGCGGAAGCCCCACTAAAAGGCTTTCGTCACTGACCCCATCCCTGCCCACATCGTGTCTTTGACACGGCTAGCTCGCAACTACCGTTGCTCGGTTGAACTTGTGATTGTTCCATCTGTCGGTCCTGCCCAATCGCTTCGCAATTGGACGGGGCCTCGATGAGCAAGCTCATCTTCGTTCGCAACCGTGCGGAAACCCGGCCGGCGTAGATTACAGGACGGTTTCCTTCGGCGGGGCATCACGCTGCTGGCGTCTCTGGCAAGACGTTCACGCTTGGCTCGGTCGTTCTGTTGAGAAACGGAGATGTGCCCCCACCCTTGCGTCCCTCCGCCTCTAACTAATTCGCTTCGCTCATTAGTCTGAGTTTTCTCGCAAGCTCGAAAACGGCCCCTTGGCTTCGCCAACCCGCATGCTCGGGACGCTTAAATATATAGTAATGTAACGTATTCCAACTCTGATGACGAAGTATCTGGATGAGAAGGATATTGTTGAAATAAATAGAAAAACTCTAGAATTACACAAAGAAGATAGCGAGTTCCATTTAATGATGCCAGACGATTTATCATTCTGCATCGATTTTGTCAAGAACCACACAAACGATGACGTTTATGATAAGGCACTGGCATACTGCGTTTCAATAATCGTTCTCCATCCTTTCAAAAATGCAAATCACAGAACTTCACTCTATTCTGCTGAGAGATTTCTAATTCTTAATGGTTATGAATTTACTGGAAGCATTGAAAGCCACACAGAACTCCAGAAATGGCGAATAGACTATGAAGAGGAACACGAGTTGGAAAAAAGATTCGCACAGATCACTTTCCACGATAATATTCAACAATTCATTCTTGAAATAAAGAACCTGATGACTCAAGAATACGGTGTGAAAATATTGAACTGGCTAAAAGAAAATTATAAGCTGAGCTAATGCTTTTTGGCGCAATAATCGCCCGATACTTTCCTTTTTTGCAAGAACCTTTCCAATTTAACCTCTTTCTTGCCTGTGCGTTTCTTTACCATTCAACTCACATGTACTCATTATTTTATCATCTATAAATATGTTTCCTTGAAAGATTTCCAGATCATCATCACCAAGTAAGCCAGCCTTCTGTTCTATCATACCTCTCAAGCTCTCTATTCTTCCTGATATTCTTCTTGTTGAGAAGTCGGTTCCTTCTTCGCCACCATCTCCTAATTGGCTTTATTTCTTTGTAAAATATATTGTGGTCTCTTCTACATGTTCGACTCATTTTATCACTTCAAATTATAGGCACATCTCCTTTAATGAGAATCACTTCCCTCGCCAAGTGAAGCGGAAAGGTTCGATAAAAGCCTTTCCGTTATTGACCCCGTCCCTGCGTTGAACTTGTGATTGCTCCCTCTGTCGGTCCTGCCCAATCGCTTCGCAATTGGGCTGTGCCTCGATGAGCAAGCTCATCTTCGGTCGCAACCGTGCGCTGGCCTGGTGATCGTCGATTGAAGGACGGCCAGCTTCGGCGGGGCATCAGGGGTCGCTTGCGTCAATCGGAGATTGTACTCGCTCCGCTCGGTCGTTCTGTTGGGAAACGGAGATGTGCCCCCACCCTTGCGTCCCTGCGCCTGCCCCTTGGTCTTCGTCCAACCCGCCTGCTCGGGACGCTAAGAAGCTGCAATCGGATAATTGTAAATTCCCAAGATTGACCCATCCTCATGAAATACAGAATATGTTATCACCCAGGTTGGTGTTGGAGGATTGTAAAGGGAACCTTCAAATTTTATCCAAAGACGTTTTGAGTTGGTCCACCAGCTCTCTGTTTGCGCTTGTTGATTCACATCGTTTAATAGAACATCTGTATCATTGGCTAAAACGGCAACATCGAATCCATTTACGTCCACTTCATACACATATCTACCCCAAAAAATATCCTCTTCATTATAGACTCGTATCGATGAAGTCATTGACTCATTTGCATAAATATTTACACTTTCATGAATTACTTGTTCTGGATAATTAATCACATATTTGATAGTCCAAAATCCACTATAACCAGTACTCTCAATAACCGGACTGTCTATTGTGCTGATATTATATTCATCATATTTTGATTCCATGAGATCGTTTGATATGATTAGGCCTTCAAAGGCAGTAATATTTCGTCCTCCATAACCATTATAATTACTGAAAGTAAAATTGTTAACCTGACTGTGGTCCGACCACTGGACCTTTTCATCTTCGATTACAGTCCCATTGAATGCATCAACAGATATGATTCTCTCAAAAAATATCTGATTTTTTACTAATTGAAAATCACTCACATATTGTGATTTCCCTTCTATGTTTTCAAGAACCATATCTGAAGAATTGTACGCATTATGAAGAAGATATTCATCACTGTGATTTGTCTGTAAATAATTCAATGCAATATCAAACGATTCATATTGTGTTATCATATTTCCTTCATTTTCCGAATCTGGTTGACCAGTCATAACCCAGATAATTGTGGCAGGTAAAATAAATACAATAATGATTGCAGCTATTAATTTAATCTTCAAACTCGTTATCATTTACTTACCAATGATATATATTGTTCGTGGACCCTTATAATTAAATTGGTACACTCGTTTGTAAAGCACATCTCCTTTCACTATCAGCCACTTCCCTCGCTAAGTGAAGCGGAAAGGTTCGATAAAAGCCTTTCCGTCATTGACCCCGTCCTTCGGTTGGACCTCAGATTCTCGGTCGGGAGCAGATCGGACATCGCTTCAGGCCAACGAA
>Ga0209536_100007133_pt1 | contig 16972 bp, 16 predicted proteins | sample DeeMarSeWOR28_12_FD_187461 | JGI IMG/M metagenome (GOLD analysis project Ga0209536, IMG submission 187461) | Marine sediment microbial communities from White Oak River estuary, North Carolina - WOR-2-8_12 (SPAdes) (version 2) | ecosystem: Environmental > Aquatic > Marine > Intertidal zone >... | reverse complement strand
CGGCCTTACCGATCTCAACACAGGTCAGTAATTTATGGTCATGAGGTGACATTTTTCCTGACTCCGCCCCCTGGATCACTTCCACACATGTGCTTCTGCTGCAACTGCTTCCGGGAATATACTTTGGCAAAATACACTTATAGTTGTCAACCCTCTCCGCAATTGGGGTAAGGATGATAAGTCATTAGACCTGTGGCATATTTCCTGCACTCCAATCGCCCAATGAAAAGAGAAAACATAAGGAGCTACTGATGTATCGATTCTTGCTAATCCTATTTATCTTTACTGCAATTGGCTGTGCCCACGTTCCTGAATATCCCCTGCCCGACCCACCTGAGTTTTCAACTGTCCCTGGGCAACGATGCGCAATCAAATGTCGGAAAATCGACTATGACTGCAAAATAGCTTGCCAAGGAACCAAAAGCGAACAGGCTACGTGTGGCTCCGAGTGTAACCAGAAACTCGACCTGTGCTACCAGCTTTGCATTGAAATCTTTGAAGAGTAACGGTACTCCCAACTTCCCAGACACACTCTTGACATCCCTACTTCCAAAGCAACACCATCAGCCTCTATACATCTCCCAACATCTTGTGGCATTTTAGTTTTAGTAAGGAGTCTCCAAGGTAAGCGCGGGAAATGAGCTTTGGCGCGGACGATTGACACTTGGTCGCGCTGGCTTTTCCCACTGACCTTTGTCTTGGTTTCCCTGGAGACTCTGGTTTTTCTGGTTGTGCTGAGATAAACGGGAGGGGTTAGCCCGGATAATTTATGAATTGGCTACTCCGACTGTGGATATGGACGTCCTTCCGGACTAGTAGGAGGGGTAGTAATTTACAATAGTTCTCAGCTTATTAAACGCTTTCAGGATTACGCCATATCTCGAGCATAGTCAAATCGTCGCTTACTTCCGCTTTGCCCCGCCAGGCCTTAACCTCCTCCAACAGCTTGCTGCCCCGCGGGGGACCGCTTGCCGTCTTTACATATTCAGACAACCGGCGGCTACCGAAGAGCTCGTCTCGTTCGTTCTGTGCCTCAGTGACCCCGTCGGTTATGAACAAAATTGATTGCCCAGGTTCGAGGGTTATCTCTTTAGTATCGTACTCGGGATTGGGCATGACGCCCAGAGGTAGACCCTTCAAGTTAGGCACCTTTCCAATTCCATTTCCCACAAACCATATGGGAAACAGATGTCCCCCTCTCGCCAGTTGCATCTTTCCGGTTTCAGGCCAATATTTCCCCATCATGATGGTGGCGAAAAAGCCCTCCTTGGCCAGCAGGTTGTGCATAGCACTGTTCACGCTCTCGAGAAGTTTATTTAATTCCTGGTGTACCATGGCGTCGCTACGGATCCTCGCCCACAAAGCTACCATGATCAGGGCAGCCGGAAGGCCTTTGCCACAAACATCTGCCACATAGGTCAACCAACTGTCGTCGGGCATTGGAATGACATCGTAGAGGTCACCGCCAACAAAGGCCGCAGGCAATGACACCGCCCAGGCGTTGCTCCCCCCTGCCATCTGGGGGCATTCCGGGCAAAACTGCGACTGAATTTGAGATGCTGCTTCCAGTTCAATTTGCAGTCTTTGCTGTTTGAGTTGGTTTTCCAGAAGCCTTGACCTTATTATGGCCACAGCAGCCAAGTGCGCAAAGCTATCCAAAATCTCCTCATCCTCACCGTCAAAACATGGTTTGTCTTTGGAGTTCAAGACCTCTATCACGCCCAGTAGTTCTTCACCATAGATGATGGGAACGCAAAGGAGAGTACGGGTCTGAAAACCGGTGTAGTGATCAGCTTCCTTGAAGAATCTTGTGTCTTGCTGCACATCTCGGATGATAACGGGCTGGCGATTTACCGCCACCCATCCGGCGAGCCCCTCTCCCATCTTCAGCGCAATGCTGCTTTTGAGAATCTGTTCTGTTTCCTCACCCAAAGCCTCATTTTTTGCTAGAGCGAACTTTAGAACGTCGAGTTTTGGATCGTACAGCAAAATAGATGAGGCCGCCGCATCCGTAACTTCCTGGGCCAGCTCCAGAAGCTGCGGTAACAGTGATTCGAGTGATTCTATGTCCGCCAGAGACTGACCAGCTTTGACCAGGTTCTTTAAGCGCCTGGCAACATTGGCTTCGCGAATATTTTGGTTATTTCTGTCCAAGATAAATCCTAATCTCAATGACTATTTACCAATAAGACCACCGCCCACTTTCTATAGCTACCAGTCACCAAATGCTTTTTCAAGCAATCGACTTAAAACCCATAGCGCTGCATTTTTTTCATCAGCCCGTATCGACTCAATCCCAACTCATCCGCCACTCGTGTCTTGTTCCCGCCATGCTTTTCCAGCAACTGGGTCAGGGCGGACTTCTCCAAGGCCTCCACCATCTGTTTGAGGGTTCCCTGCACCTTAACCTCAGGCCCTAGCATTGCCGACTTATCTACTACCTTTGCTGAAAGATGTGAGATCCCGATACCGGTTGAATCCTGCGCCAAGGCAAGAGCCCTCTCAATCTCATTTTCCAGTTCTCTCACATTTCCCGGAAAGGCGTAGTTTTCAAGGTACTGCAAGGCTTCTTGGCTCAGTACCTTCATCGGTTTATCCATTTTCCGGCTGTATTTGTTGACGAAGTGGTCTGCCAGGATACAGATGTCACCGGTCCTTTCACGCAAAGGTGGAACCTTGATGGTGAAGACATTGAGGCGGTACAATAGGTCCTCTCTAAATCTGCCCTTAGCCACTTCTTCTACCAAATTTCTGTTGGTTGCAGAGATCACTCTAGCATCCACTCTCTGGTAGCGCTCAGAGCCCAATGGTCTGATCTCACCATCTTGTAGGACTCTCAAGAGACTTGTTTGCATTGCCGGCGACATCTCCCCTACTTCGTCCAGAAAGACTGTGCCGCCATGAGCGGTTTCGAAGAGCCCCTTCTTGTCGGAGATCGCCCCAGTAAACGATCCTTTCTTGTGACCAAACAGCTCGCTGGTAAGTAGGGTTTCCGGAATGCCGCCGCAGTTTTGCGAGACAAAAGGGTAGTCCTTTCTGGGACTGTTGTAGTGGATACAGCGCGCAATTAGCTCTTTCCCCGTGCCCGTCTCTCCTTCTATTAAAACTGTGATGTCCAGTTCCATCACTTTCTCGCAAAGTTTGAGAACATCAACCATCGCTTTACTATTTCCGATTATCTCATCAAAGCGATAGCGGCCCTTAATTTCTTGTCGAAGCAAAATATTCTCTTCCCGAGTGTGCCTGAGCAGTTTATCCTTTTTTTTGTCTATGACCTGTAGTTGCTTGTATGCCTCGTCCAGTTCAGCATACATCCGGGCATTGTCCAGAGCCATAGCTATTATTGGTGCCAGGGTTGTGACAAAGGTGAGATCTTCATCGCCAAAAGCTACCTTCTTCTTGTTAAGAACTTCTATAACGCCAATAGTTTTGCCTTTCTTAATTAAGGGAGCAGCTATCATCGCCTTTGTTTCAAACCCAGTGGAATGGTCGATTAGTTTATAGTGGCGATAATCTTGATCAACACTAGAAATTAGCTCCGCTTTTCCACTCTTGAATACAATGCCGGCTATGCCTTTATTTGCAGGAAAACGAATTTCTTTTAACTTTGTTACCAGTCCATCCGGATCACTATCGGCCCAACAAAAAATAAATTCATCTCTTGAATCGTCATGCAATATAACTGACACTCCTTCTGCGCTCATAACTTTTTTCATCTGCTTAATAATGTGCAGAATCAAATCATCGATGTTAAGATGCTGATATAGAGACTGACTTATATCCCACAGTGTCTTGATCATGTCAGCCTCCTGCCGAAGTTATTATCCAAACCACTTTTTCCTCTTTCCTTTTTGGTCGTGGCAGCCACCTTGGCAACACCAGCAAAAACCCGGGCCCAAAGTGGCTTTGGGCTGCCCCCATGATACGAAGCGCTAAGCGCAGAGCGCAAAGCGTTTGGTAAACAGTGATCGGTAAACGGTAAACCGATTTTTCCCTGGCTCCGCAACTGTTCACCGTTTACCATTTACCGTTTACTATTTTTCGCTATGCACTATGCTCTATGCGACTTGACCTGGCCCTGAGGACCAGGTTTTCGATGTGCCATGAATTATTATTCCGTCTTACTGATCTTGATAGGTAACGCCAATGAATGCTGGTTATCCTAGACAGGACTTCATAGCCTCTGTTGAACTTCGACAGTCACTAGATGCTATTTTGGCTTGACATGTATCGATTGTCAAGCCGCGCCAAGCGGATAGCTCTGTTAGTATCGTCTCGTCCATGGTTTCTTCGTCATTTGGCTTCGCCGTCATTGAGTCATTTGGGCTTGCGCCCGTCATTAGGTCGTCAAGACCCCGTAATGAAAAAAAACGATAAATGACAGGGTGGCCTAGACTGGGAACTCGCATTCGGTACTGAGCGGAGCGCAGCGAGCGCGAATGAATGACCTGATTACAATAAGTGACGTCGAAGGCATAGTGACAGCGAAGCGTAGTGACGGCCACCTTCAGTGGCCAAATGACAAGGCATGACAATTTAGTACAATCACCATGCAGCCTAATACGCTCAGGTCCCGCTTCTTGCCCTATATTCAAACCACCCGAGCTATCAAATACAGACTGCCAAGATGAGCAGTCTGATCCAGAAGGTGAATCAGGAACCAGGGCCACAGCTTGCTCATACTCATCTTCTCCGGGTTTCCACCTTTACCCGACACCCAGGCAACAAGTTCAGAGCGTTTCACATGTATCCGGCCGGAGCCAAACAACTTCATTTCCGTCCTACATCTCAGAAAATCTATTGCAAAGTGCAAGGAAAAAACCAACAGTGCGCCTTTGAGCCAGAGTCTGCCAAACACTAGTAAAATTAAGCCCGCAAAGAAAGCATGAACGCTGCTATGAAAGCTAATTGCTTGAAGCTGGTCTGAAATCCTCTGACTCCGCTTGAGAACTGCTAGCCTGTGAGAGGTAAAGACCACGTCTCCCAGGACATGCGATATCAGTAGAAAAAAGAAAGTGTTAAGAGTCATGGCACAGGCCTGAGTAGGAACTACGAAGAGGTCAGACGCTTTATGAGCGAAGAATCAGTGAGGCTGGCCTGCAAAAGCAGAAGAAGGCGCCACAGTTATTAATTGGGAGGGGTAAAACATGCGGAGAGTTGGCATACGTCGGCATACGAGCTCATTTTGAAGTTCATTTGAGTCCTTTGTTAAATTCCTCCACTTCCCTCTCCAGCTTTTTGATTGCACTCTTGACCTTGACTAGGGCCATGGCCGCATCCAGATCTTTGACAGAGGCTGGATCAATCCCACTCACAGCCTCTTCCATTTCTGCCACCGCCTCACCTAGAAGGTCATTTAGCTGCTGTGCAGCTTCCAACTGTTTCTGCATTAACATGATGTCCTGAACAGTGAGCTTGCGTGTCGACAAGGTCGAGCACCTCCTTCGAACAAAGGCATGGGAACTGTATAACGAACTCTGCTCCTAAGCGCAGAAATTCCATCTGCCACACCTTAGCACAGGTTGGTTAAGCCGGTCAAAAGGGATTTTGCCACGAGTCTCCCAGATTTTTACAAAGATTGGCAGATTGGACTGTACTTTGCACGGAGATGAATGGCATCTCCTCGTGCAACCACGGACATGGGTAACCTATGTACCAGGTTCGGACCCCTCAATCCCCTCTCCCCTGGGGGAGAGGGCCCGCCTTGTTAAATGCCGCCGGTGGCGGCCCCTGCGTAGCAGGGATTTAACAGGGTAGAGGTGAGGGGGACCTAATCGCATAGCGCAAAGAGCAGACCGCAGAGCGTCGAGAGAAAGTCTTTTTCGCTATACGCCATGGGGATTTTCACCCCCACCTTAATCCTCCCCCTCAAGGGGGAGGAGAGATTTTTATCGGGATTTTAGAAGCTCCGACCTTTAATCGGAGAACTTCACTTTTTCGGGGTTTGCCGATGTAGCCAGATGTGGGTAAGGGTTGGATTTAATTTTGATCCAAAACTTCCCGGACGACTTTGAGCATCTGCCTCAGGTCATAGGGCTTATTGATAAAGCCTTTGGCCCCGTTCTTTAGGATTTCTTTCGTGGGGCCGTCTGGAGAGTAGCCGCTGGCAATGGCGACCCTTACTTCGGGATTGGCTTTCAGAAGCTCCACCATACAGCGTTTACCGCCCATGCCAGGCATTATTAAATCCAGAATAACCAGATCTATCTTTTCTTGTTTCTCACGGTAAAGATCCAACGCATTCTCTCCGTCAGTCGCCGTAAGAACTGTGTAGCCGAAATTCTCTAATATTTCAGTGCCAAGGATGCAGATGGGTTTATCGTCGTCAACTAACAAGACGGTCTCGGAGCCTCCCTGGGGTACCATAATCTGCTCTTCCGCTCTGGCAGTCCCTTCCGTAGATTCCATGGCTGGGAGATATATCTTGAAGGTGGTGCCCACTCCAAGTTCACTGTAGCAGACAATGTGACCATTGTGGCTCTTGACTATCCCATAAACTGTGGCTAAGCCGAGACCCGTGCCCTTACCGGTCTCTTTGGTGGTGTAGAAAGGTTCAAAGATGTGTTCTAAGGTCTCTTTATCCATGCCGTGACCGGTGTCGGAGACAGTAAGCTGGACATAATCACCCGGCTTGGCCACACGATGCATTTTGCAATAAGCCTCATCCAGGGTCACATTGTTCGTTTCAACCATTAGCTTGCCAATGTCGGGCATGGCGTCTTTGGCATTTACCGCCAGGTTCATCAAGATCTGTTCCACCTGCCCAGGGTCACCATTAATGATTTTGAGATCCTCTGCCAAGCTGAAATCAAATTCTATCATCTTTGGAATAGTTCTTTCCAACAGCAGTCTTACGCTCTCCACCTCATGGTTAAGGTCAATGGGCTGTAGTTCGCTTTCTATCTTGCGGCTGAAAGTGAGCAATTGTTGCGTGAGGTCTCCGCCTCTTCTGGCGGCGCGGACAATTTGCTCAAGTTCTCGGTGTCCGGACTCGTTGTCACCCTTTCTTAGGAGGAGCAACTGTGCGTAGCCCTGAACAGCCTGAAGCAGGTTGTTGAAGTCGTGGGCAATACCACCGGCGAGGGTGCCCACGGCTTCCATCTTCTGAGCTTGGCGAAGTTGGGCCTGCATCTTCTCTTTTTCTCTTTCTGCTTCCTTGCGCTCGCTAATGTCCCGGGCGAAAGCGCAGTTGTATTCCTTGCCCTTAAATTCCAGATAATTAACTGTAATCTCGACCGGGAAGATTTTCCCATCTTTGGTACGGTGTTGAGATTCAATTATGAAAGAACCGCGTTCTTTGACTTCTTGCCAATGTTCTGGCCAAGCCACTGCCGGGAAGTTCGGGTCGATGTCATGCACGCTCATGGACAGTAGTTCCTCACGCGAATAACCAAGAGAGGAACAGGCTGCTTCGCTTACATAGATAAATTTGGCATCAGGCCCCATCCAGAAGGCTGCGTCTCCGGCGTTGTCAACGGAGAACTGTGTAAGCCATAGCCTTTGCTCAACACGTTTGCGTTCAGCAATTTCTGCCCGCAGCTCCTGATTGATGAGAGAGAGTTCTGCAGTTTTAGCCTTCACCTGCGCTCTCAAGATCAATCCGGTTGTTAAAAACAACAGCAGCAATCCGCCGGCAACGGCCAATATTCCCATAAACCATTTAGGCAGCACTCGCCTTTCATTTGTCGGAGTCCATCTTTCCAGTGACTGATGATAGATGGATTTCTTGTCGCTTTTTAATGGTGTCAAATGTTTGTCTATAGCCCTAATCAGTCCCTGCTGCTTCTTTTTCGGTACCGCAAAATGGACCTCTGTTGGACTAAAGATAATTGAACTTCTGCTAACATCATAATAATTGTCAAATTCAAGACCGTATAATCTATTTACAACGCCTGCATCAACTCTTTTTCTGGAAATTAATTCTAGCACTTCATCATATTCATAAGCTTCAACAAATCTACAGTTCAATTTAAATTGTTTTGCCAATTTTCGTAAGTTGTAATAGTGAATATCGTCGTGAACTACCGCGATTTTTTTATTATCGAGATTGACAATTTGGCTTATTTGACTGTTCTTTTGGGTGTAAACTACACCCCAGTCTGATAATACGTTTTCATAGGTAAAATCATATGATTCGTTTCTTTCCCTAGAGTATTCAGTCCCAACTAGGAGATCTATCCTCCCCTTTTCAAGCCTCTCGAGATTTTCTGACCAGGAACCTGGAATGTAATCCATATCCCATCCCTCTTTCGAACTGATGTACTCAAGGATATCGATCAGAAAGCCATGAACCTCACCATTGCCATCAACGAAAACTAGTGGCCGGTTATCATACACTCCCACTCTTAGTTGTTCGCCAGCCTGTACAATATGGGCAAGACTAAACAGAAGTAGTGAAAAACAACAGAGTACGCCCAGTGCTTTCCTCATGGCCTCCCCTTCTCTGCATCTAGTCGGCAGGCGCCAAGAAGGATGTTTGCTGTAGTTCTGGTGAAAATCGACATAGCCTTATTGAACTTATTTAGCATGTTCCATGCCAAACGAGGCCACGAATTCCAGATCTGATTAATATAAAGAAATAAGACTAAAACATCAGGTTGGAGATGTTAGATAGAGGGATCGTGATTGGTTGTTGAACTGGAGTTAGGGACAATACTGGATAGAAATGGTCTGTGGGTATGCACTGTGGCTCTAGCCCAAGTATCAATGTCCACATTACTTGAAATGATCCCAGCCACTCGCTCCGATAACCTTAATGGAGCCATCACGAACTTGGAGTTTCAACCCAGCGTCGGACACGGTCCTGCCTATGGGGTAGAACTCGCAATCTTGAGATCTCAGAGCCTCTCTGAGGTCGGCTTCCGCCTGCGCAGGCACAGTTCCTAGAAGGACGTAATCTTCTCCCACATGAAGTGAGAGATGATTCGCGTCCTCATTGAACCTCTTACAATAAGCCCTGAATGCTTCAGTTGTAGGGATCATTTCTTCTTCGATGACTGCCCCCAACTTGGACTCGGTACAGATGTGATTCAGATCAGCGGCAACACCATCGGAGACGTCTATCAACGAGTTTGCCACTTTCATGCTGGCGATGATGCGACCTTCTTTTACGTGAGGATATGGATCATGATGGGCTTCAACCAAGTCCTCCTCATCAACCTCTCTTTTTTTCAGTAATATATCCAGACCCGCTGCCGAGGACCCCACCGGCCCAGTCAGAAAGATTACATCTCCCACCTCGGCTCCAGATCTATAGAGGATCTCGTCCACCCGCGCTTCACCAACCAAGGCGACGTTCACAACCAGGTGTTCCGGAGAGGAAGTGGTGTCACCTCCCAAGAGATTAACCTCAAATTCTTCTGCTATGGATTTCATCCCTTCGTAGAAATCATCCAAAAATGCCAAATCCACTGTATCCGGGACGGCAATGGAAATCACTGCCTCGCGCGGAGTCCCCCCCATTGCGGCAATGTCGGACATGTTTACCGCCAGTGACTTTCGACCGAGTTGATAAGGGGATATTGTGCCCAGGAGAAAATGAATTTTTTCCACCAGCATGTCTGTTGTTAGTAGAGTGGCAATTTCACCAGAGGTGCTGAATACACAGCAATCGTCCCCTATACCTCTGATAACGCTCTTATCTCTAATAAGACAGCCTTTCCTTATTCTCTCAATAAACCCAAATTCACCTATGTCTTTTAATTTCACTTCTTCCTCACGAATCTAGATCTCAATAGATGTGTGATGTGAGATTTGAGATGTGGGATTAACTGGCCAGTTTGTTCATCGGCCCCATCGCATATCGCACATCTCACATCAGGTATCTTAGTCCTTTTCGTGCCTAGTGCCTAGTGCCTAGTGCTTAGTGTTTAGTGCCTGGTCTCTGCTGCCTGCTGCTTGCTCGACTACAGCCCTTTGGCCCGCAACACCTCCGCTTTGAGCGCTGCGGCGGCTGCCCCCGGATCCTCCTGTGAACATACGGCTGAAACCACTGCAATTCCGTCCAGCCCCGCCTTGACCACTCTGTAAGCGTTGGATTGATTCATGGAACCAATCCCAACCACAGGAATCTTTACCGCTCGCTTCAGGTGGGGGATACCCTCAATGCCAATTTGTTCTCTCAATTCGGGCTTCGTCTCTGTAGTGAATATTGGCGACAATCCCAAATAGTCTGCGCCCAATGTCTCTGCTGCCTTGGCCTCCTCCCGAGTTAAGACTGAAGCACCGATGATCTTCTGCTGCCCAAGTATCTTCCGGGCTAGATCAACAGGCATATCCTCCTGCCCCAAATGGACACCATCTGCGTTTAGGGCGAGAGCAATATCGATTCTATCGTTTACGATTAAGGGTATATTTTTAGACAAGAGGTAATCCTTTATCTGCAATCCCTCTTGGTAAAACTCCCTCGTAGTTGCCTCTTTTTCTCTGAGCTGTACAAGAGTCACTCCACCTTCCACCGCCGCCTGAATGACCTCGAGGTTACTGCGGCCAAGCGATAGCCCTCTATCCGTCACCAAGTACAACGAGTAATCCACTTGCTGTTTGTCGTACATTGAAGTATCCATGAATATTGATCGTTCCCCATTGATTGAACAAATACCAAATCAGCCTTACAAAATTCTTCAACATGCCGCTTAAAGGCTGTATAAATTTATCATCCGCATTCTATTTCCCAAAACCTCCCTGAGTCCATCGGCTATTATAACTATTCGCAACTGATCAGCAGTCTTGTCTCAGATCCATATACCCCTGATGATTCATTAGATCCCTGCCAAAACTCTCCATCCGTGCAAGGTTATTTCTTATTTTCCTCGAGGTATACTGTCAGCACCTTGATAACCAGCGCCTTTAAAGAAATTCCTTCAAGTGCGGCTTTGGCTTTTGCCTGACGATGCAGATTTTCTGGAAAATTTTTTATGATAAGAGTCTTAGCCACTTGCACCCTCCCCTATTTTTTTGCTGTGACTTTCAGTATAGTAAATATTATATATATTGTATATGCATCATGATCACTACATCCTGGGAGTCATCCCCATTGGGCGATCTCAGTTTGCAGAAAGGAGATAGTAGGTTTCGATTTTCCAATATGCAATCCAAAATCTAAAATCTGCAATCATCTTTCCTTTTCCTTGCAATCTCTTGCATGGTTTTGTAACGTAAGGCTAGTTCGTTTCGCTAAATTCAAAACAGCAGGCAGTAGTCTCTTTTGACGATTGTTATCTCATCAACAAAGAATCTCTTATGGCCTTGTATTCTGAAGCAGAATTGGATGTAAAGGCGAAGGCAACAGTTTTCTCGCTTGACCGCAATCTTGAACTTGCCAGCTTTGTTAGACAGATTGGCGAACAATACACTAGGTTCTGTGACAGTCCCGAAGTAAAAAAACTATCAATCAAATCTCGCAAAATTACTGAAGGAGCACAGTTAAGACTGCTTTTTGAAGCGCTGTGTTTCACTTCCTTCCTTACCTTTCAGATAATACCCAAGTATGTCTCGACCAGAAAACTAATTAGAAAGCAGATAAATCATCAACTAGTTAACTATTATATTAATCGAGTTGCCAGACACCTTCTCGGACTTTGTCAAGATCTAGGGATGACCAAACTTCGAGACATAGTTTTGATTTCAACGCCTCCTGAAACCAAGATTAAATTTGGCGATCCTCTCAATCCTGTGGTGCGCCTTAAAGAATACACAGAATGCCTTGCCAGAAAGCGAGGTACAGAGGCAGAAAGATTTGGTGAACACATAGGTAGAGCATTGGATCCCTATCACTACCAGGAACTTGCGAAGTTAACCAGACCGCAAGTATCAACTTTGTCGAAACTGGCAGATCAGGTCATGACAGAGGTTTTTAAACCATCTGTCAAACTGAAAACTTGAGCCTGACTGGGTATCTGGACGATGTACTGGCATAGGAGTTGCAAACCTAGACCAGATGAGCCAGACATGCTCCCGTTCGCCGGAGCAAATGGCAGCATTCGCAACAGCCGTTTTTCTACTAGGCTGAACCAATTAGGCCAATTTGGGCACCAGGGTGGGGGTTTCAAGCAACAATGATGGAGGTATGAATTTGGATACTTCAGAGTGGACTGATGCGCGAGAATACCCTAGAAGCAAAGGTGCCTGGCCCGTTGTTATCATGACCAGTCGTGGTGCTTTAATAGCAGAAACGAGAAACATTAGCCCTCAAGGAGCTTTTATTTTCTGTGACCGGCCACCTCCACCCGAAGAGAAGATCAGGGTAATCATTATGTTTCCAAATAGCCGTTACTTGGATCTCCCCGCCGAGGTAACCTGGTCGTATCCCTATGGGTCAGACAAAGACGATACCCCGCATGGAATGGGCGTCAAATTTACCGAGATTTCTAAAGCGGATCGAGAATTCATTTCCTCCTTATCATCAGGCTACCTCAGATCAGTAGACAGGAAAGGCGTCTTCGAAGAGTAGCTTCCCGAGTCCATACTTGGCCACAGAACAGTTACCCCATCTTTCATTAGAATCAATCACCCCTGTTCCAACCTGGAATTTGCCTGGAACTCGTCAGGAGTAATCTCGTAGAGAGCATCCAGTAAAGACACCATGAACGATCCTGGAGAACTCGCCTTGACCCCGGCAAGCTCTCCCGCCAGGCCAAAAAAAGCAAGACCGGCCGATGTGGCCTCGAGAGGGTCGACTGCCAGGCCGGCAAATGCTGCAATTGCAGTTGTGGCGGCGCAGCCGGTGCCGGTCACAGAACCAAGAAGCGAATGGCCGTTATGGCAGCGAACCACTTTATTTCCATCGGTGATTAAATCCACCGGTCCAGTGATGGCAACAACTGCATCGATCTCTCTGGCCACCTCCTTCGCTGTCTCTAATGCCTGCTCAGTTCCATGGGCGGTGTCCACTCCTTTGGTTTTGATAGAAACCGAGGCGATGGAGAGGATCTCAGAAGCGTTGCCACGCACCACTGTCAATTTCAGCTCTCTTACCAGTTTCCTGAATGTATTTGTCCTGAAGGACGTCGCCCCAGAGCCTACGGGATCCAGAATTACAGGCACACCGAGTGCGTTTGCCTTCTTACCCGCCCTAACCATTGATTCAATCCAGTGTTTCGACAGGGTTCCGATATTTATCACCATTGCACTGGCCAGTGAAACCATTTCCTCTACCTCGTCAACGGCATGAGCCATGACCGGAGAAGCCCCCATTGCCAGGAGGGTGTTCGCGGTAAAATTCATCACCACATAATTGGTGATGTTATGCACTAGAGGTCTCTTCTCCCTTAGCTTTTCCAACAACGATTTTAAATCGTATTCAACCATTTCCCACTCCCTTGCATTTCATCAGTTATCATTTCGCATTTCGCATTTATCATTGAAAACTCACAGATAACACTAATTGAAAAATTTAAGTAAAATGCCAGATGATAATTGCCAAATGCGCAATGTGCATTGGCCCGCTGCCCGCTGCCTGCTGAAAACTACCATCTCTCATATCTGACCAACTCAGCAATACCCTTTCTTTTCTTCCGCGGGGGTGAATCTGCGGCATAGCCTAAAGGAGTGAAGGCAATTGGTTCGACTCCCTCCGGTAACCTCAGAACCTCCTTGGCCGCCACAGGATCAAATGCTCCGATCCAGCAGGTCCCAAGCCCTTCGGCGGTAGCGGCCAGAATCAAATGATCCATGACAATCGCCACATCCACATCGTTGTAATTCTTGCCGTCTTTTCTCACCCAGCTCTTGCCAGCAATACCGCAAGCACAGATGACGATTGGGGCTTGCACAAACCATTTCTTCTTGTAAATCCGCAATAGTTCGGCTTCACGATCTGCAGTGTGGATGACGACCAACTGGAAGGGTTGGATATTCACTGCTGTTGGTGCCAACCGGGCAGCCCCGAGAATCCGGTCCAGTTTTTCTTGCTCCACCGGTTCAGATTTATAGGAGCGAACGCTGTATCTTCGTTTTGCCAACTCAAGAAAGTCCATTATTTACTTCTCCTGCACCTCTCTCGGGCGGGGATAAACCCCGCCCCTACACAGTTTGGCAACCCGAGGAAACGGGGATAATTTCCGCCCCTACATGGTATGTCAAATCAAGGAAAACGTAGGGGTGGGATTTACCTGCCCGCTCGTGCCTGGCAGTGGCAGGCGGGCCCCCACCCACCTAGATGTATTAACAGAAGCATCTTAGGTTTGCAAGAATACCCAGCCCGGATGTTTCACGAATTGCAGGTCCAACCTAGAGCAAATCCCTTTTACCGTTTACCCAAAAATCACGCTTTGCAAGTCTTGACTTTCTTCTCCTTCCCCATTAGAATACTAGGAATTCCAGACGTAGGAGATCAAACGCTTTGGTACGAAGAAAATTTGCCAAGATATTGACTCTGGTGATCACGATCTGCCTGCTGGGTGGGGGTATTGCGCCCGCCAATCCCAGCTGCAACTCGGAATGCTGTGTCCAGCCCCAGGGCGACACCTTGCATGGTAAGGCTCACATTCCTGCTGCTGATCTCCTCTCCGATTGCTGCTCCGGCCTCGAAACCGCTCCTTGCCCCCATATGCTGGAATCCTCCACCGAGGTCAAAGAGTATGCTATTGCAGCCCCAGCCGCAGAAGTGAATCCCGCTAGGGCGAAAATTGCTACGTCTGCAAACCAAGTTTTATTATTATCCCAACCCCATTACCACCTGGCCGCTTCAATTAGTCCCAATATCAGGGGTCCCAGCGTGCCAATCTACCTTCAAAAACAATCCTTTCTGATTTGATACCCACTCCTCAACTTAGTTCACCCTTGTCTTGGTCAGGCCTGGACTCCTGGTTCTGAAAGCGGGCCACTCAGAGTCTGAACTCAAGCCGATTTCCATTGATATCGATTCAGTGACAGAAGTCGAGGCTCAAAGCCTCTCCCACAGAAAGTATTTGGAGACTTTATCTTGTGGGAGCGGCTTTCCAGCCGCGATCGAGATTTATGAATCGCTTTGGGAAACAACCTGTCAAGACCTGATCCGTAGCCTTTTGTTCCTTCCACTTAAAACCTTCTAATGCGGAGTTTGTTATGAGTAAGAAAAAGAAAAATAACGTAGCGGAAAAGAGCGCCTCGAAAAAAGAGATGGTGCTCAATATTGAGAAGAAGAGCCAGTCACCCCTCAGAACCTTGGTGGTCATTGCGGTGGTGGTAGTAGCAGGTCTAGCCTTTTACCTGTTTCAAAGCGGTTTGGACGGCAAGCCCCAAGCCCGAACACCTTCCATTCAACCTGAAGTCTCGGCCACCGAAGTCTCCTTCCCGGTGCAAGCCTTCAGCGATGGCCAAGCCAAGTACTTCCAATACCCGGCCGGTAATGGAATTACTATCCGCTTTTTTGTTCTCAAGAGCTCTGATGGGGTGATCCGGGCTGCATATGACGCCTGCGATGTCTGCTGGCGTGAAGGTAAAGGGTATTACCAGGATGGAGACTTCATGGTATGCCGCAACTGCGGGCAGCGATTTGCCTCCGTCAAAGTGAATGAAATAAAAGGTGGCTGCAACCCGGCACCGCTGGACCGAACCGTAGTGGGCGACAAGCTGATTCTGCAAGTTGCCGACATCCTCCAGGGTGTGCAGTACTTTGACTTTGCCAAAAGGAGCTGAAGATGACGCTCAAAGATATCGCCCTTCGCAACATCAGGCGCCGCAAAGCCAAAGCTGGTTTTGTGCTTGCCGGTCTTCTCATCGCAGTCTCAACGGCAGTGGCCCTTCTCGGACTCATCGAAGCCATGAACCGCGACATTCAGCAGAAACTCGAAGAGTACGGGGCTAACATCCTGATTTTGCCGAAAACTGAAAATCTCTCCCTCACTTACGGGGGGCTCTCGTTGGGAGGCGTTTCCTTTGAAATGCAGGAAATTCAACAGGCTGACCTGGGGAAGGTCAAGTACATCAAAAACGCTGCAAACGTAGCCGCAATGGGGCCAACTGTTCTGGGTGCCATCGAGGTGAACGATCGCAAGGTGCTCCTGGCGGGGGTAGACTTCCAGGCCGCGAAAATCTTGAAGCCCTGGTGGAAAGTCGGAGGAGCAATTCCAGATGAATACGGTGTCCTTCTGGGGGCCGAGGCAGCCCGCGTCCTGAACCTTGAAGCCGGAGACCAGGTAAAGGTCAACGGTAGCAAACTTCAAGTGTCGGGTATCCTGGCGCCCACTGGATCCCAAGACGACCAGCTCGTCTTTACCCGACTCAAAACAGCCCAATCGATTCTGGACAAGGAAGGCCGGATTTCAATGGTGGAGGTTGCAGCCCTTTGCAATGCCTGTCCTATTGAGGCCATGGTGAGTCAGATCTCAGGGGCGCTTCCCGGCACCAAAGTTATGGCCATCCAGCAGGTGGTGCAGGGCCGGATGGAGACCCTATCGCATTTCCGCAAATTCTCTTACGGTGTCTCGGTGGTGCTGTTACTGGTGGGCAGTCTTGTGGTGCTAGTGACAATGATGGGAAGCGTAAGGGAGCGGACTGGGGAAATCGGCATCTTCCGGGCCATGGGTTTTCGCAGGAGCCACGTGATTAGAATAGTTCTCTTGGAAGCGGGAATACTCTCAGCGGTGGCTGGGATCATGGGCTACCTGGTAGGCTTCGGAACCACTGCAGCCGCCCTTCCCTTTTTTGCAGGAAGCGAGGGAATAACTGTGATTTTCAACCCCACCCTGGCCGCTGCAGCGTTTGCTGTGGCCCTGCTAATGGGGTTGGCCTCAAGCGTTTACCCCGCACTTATGGCGGCTCGAATCGACCCCACCGATGCCCTGCGGGCCCTGTAGTATTGGAGAAGAGCTATGAGTTACATTCAAGCGGAAAATTTAATAAAGCAGTACGGTACCGGTGACGCCACGGTTACGGCTGTAGGAGGCATGAGTTTCAACATCCAAATGGGCGAGTTTGTGGCTGTGATGGGAGAGTCGGGCTCGGGAAAGTCCACCCTCCTATCAATGATGGGAGCCCTAAATAACCCTAC
>Ga0209536_100007132_pt1 | contig 16975 bp, 15 predicted proteins | sample DeeMarSeWOR28_12_FD_187461 | JGI IMG/M metagenome (GOLD analysis project Ga0209536, IMG submission 187461) | Marine sediment microbial communities from White Oak River estuary, North Carolina - WOR-2-8_12 (SPAdes) (version 2) | ecosystem: Environmental > Aquatic > Marine > Intertidal zone >... | reverse complement strand
ACTTCATGGCCACAACACGCATCATCGGTAGTGGGCCACAGACATAGACCTGTTTAACTTTCAGAAGAATTTCGTCGAGCAGTTCCGTTACAAAACCAGCATGACCCAGGCTGCGCGCGAGGCTGGTTCGCGGTGGGTGCGCAAAATGACGCGCACTATTACCGCCAACCAGATTGCGCCCATGCCGAGGTAAAACAGCGGCGTCCACATTATTCCATTTCTCTTTTAGTATTTATTATCGGCTGATTATCACTTGCCTGTGCCGATCAGGGCAACCGATCTAATCAAGCGGAGGGAGTAGCGGGGAACACCCCCTTTGCTTCATGTTTCAGCGGATATCCGCGGCATGAGACGGGCAGCGGACTCGCGGCTTCGAAAATACCCGGGGTTTGATCGTATGTTCCAGTGATCTCCTGCTTTCATGGCGCTGGCTCAGGGTGGTAAATTGAGGGTACTGGATTGACCCTCAATACGAACCTGACGAATGCAAGGACAGAATATGGCTGCTGCTATCTGGATGATTATTTACGATCTCGATCGAACCCATGCCGATCGATACCTGCGCTGGTTCGACGAGGTGCATATTCCAGAGAAGCTCGCGCGCCCGGGTTATACCTGGGCCGCACATTACCGCGTCGTCAGCGGTGGCGAGGAGGCGAGTTCGCGATACATCGCGCTTTTCGGCGGCATGGATAGCCGCGTTTTTTACAATCCCAGCCCGGCGCAGATCAAGCCCAGTCAGCCTCCCGAAACCCGCAGGATGATGGGATACCGCTCGAACAGCAGAATGTTGATTCTCTCCGAGGAATGGGCCGTCGATGGCGATAGCGGGGCGCCGGCGACCAGCTCCCAAATCAGCGCCGGGCGAATCAGCCTCGCGCTATTCAACACTAATGGAAATGACGAAGACCTGGGCGCGTGGCTAGTGCAGGACTATCTCGCCGGTTCCGGCAAATCGGGTGTTACGCGAAAACTCCTCTCATCGACCGGAGAAGCCCGGCATGTGGTCGTGCACGAGATGGCAGAGGAGGAGATTTCTTGCGATTCGATCGTGGATGCCTCGGCGAGTGAATGGTCAGGGCAGGTCGCAAACTATTTAATCTACCCGGCAGGCGCCCCGGTGGTCGCCCGACGAGTTTGGCCCGTGGTCGGGTAGAAAAAATAACGGTGGTCGTTAATAAATCGGGAAATGACGGCTTTTAGTGGAAGCCATCGGATTCGGCAGCCTTAAGGCTTATTTTCACCTCAGCTTACTCACCACCGGCAAAAAAAGGGCCACCGGATACCGGCGGCCCTCGAGCTATTTCGGGAGAAAGGCTTGTGCAATCAACGGATTAACTGAATCTGAGCGACAGCATGGCCCTTCGCCTCTGTTTCAGACCCCGGTTCCCCCGAGTGTCGCAACACCTTTCTCCAATATCTCTATAGACACTAGATCACCCCCTTTATGTTGTTTCGGATGCTATGCAGAATGCCATAGAATTCACGGGTGTCAATGGGGTTTTTACAGTGAACTCGCAGCCGCTGTGCGGCAGTCGCCGCTCGGCTTAAACGGTAGAGGCCACCATCAAGCTGATTTGATAAGGGCAAAATCCTCTAGTCACCAGTGTTTTTGCTTGCCCACCGAGTCGCTCTCGGTGATCGATGGTGACCTGTATACCATCGCAAGTACCCGGTTACGGATTCTGCCGGGCGATGAATATTTGCGAGCTTGATTAATTATTGCCAAACAGGTTGAACAAGTTCAGGTCGGTTTTATATGGCACCAGGGTGGATGATTTCGTTCTCGCGGCGACCATGCTGAGATAAACCGACATTCGATGGTGTTCCATGTTTTCCTGGTCAAGCAGTCGCTGGGTGAACCGGGTCGCGCGCAACATGCTGTCGAGATCCTCCAGAATCGCATACTGGTTGCCGGTCAGCAGAACGACTTCTTTACCCGCATGCCAGTATATGTCTAGATTGTTGATATCCAGCGGGTCGAGTGGGGGCACCAGCGGAACGAGGTCGAGAGGCATTACCACGCGGAAGATGTTGATGTGGTTGAGCCTGAGAGCTCCGGCGATGTTAGTAACCTTGGGTTGACCGAAGGTGGTGACCTGATCGATGTTGAACTGGTCGATATCGATATACATTGCCAGTATCAGGGCAACCGCTCCGCCCAGGCTATGGCCAGTGATGCGCAGTTTATAATCGGGCTCGAGTAGTGTTTTCAATTCGGCGTACACCCGTTTTGCGGCGGAACTAAATCCTTCGTGAAAATTAATCCCGGTAACCGGATCCGGCCTTAACTTGACCGCGATGTTGACCATTGCGTTTTCCGTATTGGCAGTGCCACGCACCGAGATAACCTGGGTTCCGGTCGACGCGTTGGTTGCCAGGAAATATGAAACCTGGATAGCGGGATCGGTTTTATAGAGCGTGAGTGTGTAACCTTGCGCTTCGACAAAGGCGCGAATCCTGTCTTCAGATTGATAAGCGGCATTGGCATAGCCGGCTTGTTCATGAATCGCGGTAAAATCAACCTTACCGGCTTCACTTGCCGCTAAACTCGCGTTGGTAAAGATCAACGCCAGCGTCAATATGAAGGTTTCTGGTTTTAACCGTTCTAGTTTCAGCATCAAGATTTGCAAGCCTGGGAGTTTACGATTCGGTGTAATCGTCACCGGGCTAGGTTATTACTTTCGCAGCAACTAGCAAGGTCAACAATTCACATAATCCGAGTATTTACGGCGATCGCCGGCAGCAGTAGCAAAAGAGACAGTAGACGTTCCACTCCCGTGTTTAGCTACACTTTCGGTGGCTGAACTGAAAATGCCTGGATTCGCTATTTACAGATTGATACGTCGTGAAATTCTGCGACTGTTCCGTTGTGACCATGGGTTAGCAAGATAGTTTCAGATTCATTGATTATCCATATCAGTGAAATATCCGCTGCTTCCCAATTCGCCTTTTCCCGGTCATCTGATACCTCGCCCGGGCCCTCGGGTTTCCCGTAGCGTCTTTCATATTTTTCTTTTTCGTTGACGAATTCCGCAAGCGAAGCACCCAGCCTGAACTTCATTAAATATAATCTCTGTGGCGTGGAACAATAGATAAACCTGTAACTGGCATCATTTTCATCAGCTCCGGCAAGCGTTTGCTGAACGTCCTCGGTTACAACCAGGGACTTTTTTTCCGCCAGGTATCTGTGGACATCGAAACGGCTCATGCCGCTCTTGAAGCCATAGGCAATCCATGCCTCGCTTTGTCCGGATGCAAGCAGCATCGCAAGCAGCACGATGATTCTTGTAGTCATATTGATTAATAACGCGTTTCTGGAGTTTGTCGACAGTATACTCGTTTATGAGTCTTTGCCATGCCGGCAACTGCCTTTCCTGCTCCTCAGTTAGCTGCTACAGGTCCTTGTTTCATATCATAAGGTTACGAATCCCGGACATGTCCTCCATCGCAAAGCGAATGCCCTCGCGGTCCAGGCCACTGTCCTTGACGCCGCCATGGGGCATGTTATCGATCCTGAATGACGGCACGTCGCCGATAACGGCACCGCCGACATCCAGTTCATCCCGGGCTTTTTGCGCTTTATAAGGTATAGACTTTTTGTAACACCGAATTTCCCCTATATTGCCGCTGCGCGCCGTTGAATTTCCTTGTTCAATATTTCGTCGTTCTCGCTGTAGTCGATGGGGCAATCCACCACGTGGACTCCCGGGGTGCTGTGACAATGCTCCAGCAGGGGTTTCAGCCCGGCGGCCGATTCCACGCGATGACCGTGAGCCCCGTAAGACTCGGCGTACTTCACGAAATCGGGGTTGCCGTAATCGAGACCGAAATTTTCGAAACCATAATTGAGCTGCTTCCACTTGATCATGCCATAGGCGTCGTCCCGCAAAATCAGCACCACCAGGTTCATTTTCAGGCGTACGGCCGTTTCCAGTTCCTGCGAGTTCATCATGAATCCGCCATCGCCGCAGATCGCCATAACCCGCTTGTCGGGATAGACAAACCTGGCTGCCATGGCCGAGGGCAGGCCTGCCCCCATCGTCGCCAGAGCATTGTCCAGCAAGACCGTATTGGGATGCTTTGCCATGTAATTCCGCGCAAACCAGATTTTATAGACCCCGTTATCCAGGGCGATGATGCCCTCGCTGTGCATCACCTCGCGCACGTCCCTGACCAGGCGCTGGGGGTAGACCGGATAGCGATCGTCATTCGTGCCCTCGGCTATCTGCGCGGTCAATTTGTCGCGCACGGTTCCGAAGAATTTGAAGTCCCAGTGCTCCTGTGGCTCCAGCTGGGCCGTCATTCGCCAGACCGCGTTGGCAATGTCGCCGATCACCTCGAGCTGGGGAAAATACACCGGGTCGACCTTGGCGGTGTTGAAGCTCATATGAATCACTTCGACATCGTGGTCGGTCATGAAAAAGGGTGGTTTCTCGATTACATCGTGGCCCACGTTAACAATGACGTCTGCATGGTTTATAGCCCGGTGGACGTAATCCCCGGCGGACAACGCCGTATTGCCGATGAACTCGGGCCGGGTTTCATCGACCACTCCTTTACCCATTTGCGTCGTACAGAACGGGATGCCGAGTTTGTCCACCATGGCGGTCAGCATCTTGCCGGTTAGCTTTCTGTTGGCACCTGCACCGATCAATAACAAGGGACTCCTGGCCTGCTGAATTTTCTCGACAGCGGCAGCAATGCTCTTGTCTTCGGCGATGGCACGCCGCACCGAACTGGCCTTGAAGGGTTTCGACTCCACATTTTCCTCACAGATGTCCTCCGGGACCTCGAGGTGCGCTGCGCCCGGGCGCTCCTCCTCGGCCAGCCTGAATGCCTCGCGCACTCTGCTGGGAATATTGTCAGCGCTCACCAACTGATGGGTGAACTTGGTGATTGGTTTCATCATGTCCACGACATCCAGTATCTGGAAGGCACCCTGTTTACTGGTTTTCACCGGCTTCTGCCCGGTGATCATGACCATCGGCATGGCGCCCAGCTGGGCATAGGCCGCCGCGGTGACAAAATTGGTGGCACCCGGTCCCAGGGTAGCAATACAGACTCCCGCTTTACCGGTGAGCCGGCCATAGGTGGCCGCCATAAAGCCCGCCGCCTGTTCGTGCCGGGTGAGAACCAGTTTGATTTTGGATGTGCGAATGGATTCCAGCATATCCAGGTTTTCTTCTCCCGGTACACCGTAAATAAACTCAACCCCTTCCTCTTCGAGGCATTTTATAAATAAATCTGAAGCCTTCATTCCTCTACTCCTACTCTATTTATTGTTTATATTTGGTAATCAACGCCGCCCAGTGTAACTGCTATGAGTTAAAGATTTGATTAATTTAGAAAATTTTTTCTGAATGAATATTGGAAGCCTGCTCGTATGAATGCCGGCCCGATACCAGCGAACCGGCAGGAGCTAACCGGGGAGAGTGGCGGTACGGGGCAGGGGGGCGGGAGGGCGCACGCTTTCCAGAGGGGGCCGTTATGAGGTAAACGAGATTTTTGAGATGCCTCGTGAGCTGTCCGCAAAACCGGGTTAGATCGCTCTCCGTTTAAAGTTGATGTGCGTCAAATCGAGAGAGACGTCGCTGTGGCATTGTTGATCGCCAACATACTTTGAAAGAAGCGTTATCTTATTCTCGAAATTGTATGCGGGAATACGGTAATCAATTTTTCAGGACGCGCGATAAGAATGTTTCAGGTGCGCATACATGGGCGTGGTGGCCAGGGGGTGGTGACGGCGGCCGAGATGCTGTCGATTGCGGCTTTCGAAGAAGGCAAGCACGCGCAGGCAATCCCGAGTTTCGGCTCCGAGCGCATGGGCGCGCCGGTGGTGGCTTACGTGCGCATCGACGACGATCCCATAGAACTCAACGAACCGGTACTGCGGCCGGACCTGTTGATCATCCAGGATCCGACCCTGTTCCATGCGGTCGATGTCTTCAGCGGGCTTGCCGACGATGGTTTCCTGCTGATCAACACGACGCGCGGGCTTGCCGAGCTGCATATCGACGCGGCGCTCGAGCGCTTTCCTGCGCACCATGTCTACACCGTCGCGGCGACCGAACTCGCGGTACAGCACCTGGGGAAGGCGACACCGAATACGGCACTGCTGGGCGCATTGACGGCACTGTTCGATGTGTTGCCACTGGAATCCGTCATCACCGCGATCAACGACAAGTTTTCCGGTGACATGGCGGCGCGCAATATCACCGTGGCGCGGGCGGCCCACGACGCCGCGCATGCGGCCTGAACGGGGAAGGGCAGATGTTACAACAAATCGAGGGTTCGGCGGCGGTAGCACAGGCGGTGTCCGCATGTCGTCCAGAGGTCATCGCCGCGTATCCGATTACGCCGCAGACCCATATCGTCGAAGGCCTCGGCGATATGGTCAAACGTGGCCTGGTGGGCAACTGCCAGTTCCTCAACGTCGAATCCGAGTTCGGCGCGATGAGCGTGTGCATCGGCTCCTCCGCGACCGGGGCTCGCACTTATACCGCAACCTCCAGCCAGGGCATGCTGTTCATGATGGAAGCGGTCTACAATGCCTCGGGCATGGGGCTGCCGATCGTGATGACGGTAGGCAACCGCGCGATAGGTCCGCCAATCAATATCTGGAACGACTGGAGCGACTCGATGGCGGCGCGGGACGCCGCCTGGATTCAATTGTTCGTCGAGGACAATCAGCAGGCGGCGGACGTGCACGTGCAGGCATTCAGGCTTGCGGAAGCCGCCAGCCTGCCGGTAATGGTTTGCATGGACGGTTTCATTCTGACGCATGCCTATACCCGCGTCGACGTGCCGGAGCAGGCCCAGGTCGATCAGTTTCTGCCCCCGATCGAACCGCGCCAGGTGCTGGACCCGGCGGCGCCGATCACGATGGGCGCGATGGTCGGTCCTGAAGCCTTTGCCGAGGTGCGCTTCCTGGCGCATTACAAGCAGCTCGAAGCGCTCGATCTTATCCCGGCGCACGCGGCCGAGTTCGAGACGATTTTCGGGCGCGATTCCGGTGGCCTGCTGAAATCCTTCGAAGCCGCCGGTAAGGACACGGTGGTGGTGACCATGGGTTCGGTGATCGGCACTATGAAGTCGGTGCTGGCCGAGATGCGCGCCGACGGCACGTCGATAGGCCTGCTGTCGATACGCAGTTATCGCCCGTTTCCGAGCCAGCAGTTATGCGCCGCGCTTGCCGATGCAAAGCGGGTGATCGTGTTCGAGAAAAGTCTGGCGGTCGGTATGGGTGGTATTCTCGCCGCGGACCTGCGCATGGCGCTGGCCAACCTGTCGATTCCGGTCTACTCGGTAATCGGTGGTCTCGGCGGGCGGCCGATCACGCGCGATAACCTGCGACGCATGTTCGACAAGGGTGTGCGTGACGAACTCGAAGAGCCGCATTTCCACGATCTCGACGTCGCCGTGGTGCGCCGCGAACTCGAGCGCCTGCGCGACATCCAGCGGCCCGGTCCGAGCGCGGAGGCCATCTTGCTCGATATTGCCGGCGCCCAGGCCTCGACGAGGAGCTCGCGATGACAGAGGTTCCCGAATCAGGCCAACGGGTAAAGTTTTATCAGACCGGTACCTTCACTGTCGGCAACCGCCTGCTCGACGAGGCGCAGCGTTCGGTGCAGGCCAGCGTGGAACGCGCTAACTCGATCGATTCGGGCCACCGTGCCTGTCAGGGTTGTGGAGAGGCGCTGGGGGCCCGCTATGTCGTCGACGCCGCGTTGCGTGCCGCGGACGACAAGCTTATTGCGGCCAACGCGACGGGGTGCCTCGAAGTGTTCACCACTCCCTATCCGGAATCCGCCTGGCGCCTGCCGTGGATACACTCGCTGTTCGGTAACGCAGCCGCGGTCGGAGCCGGCATCGCCGCGGCGTTGCGTGCCCGAGGTCACGAGGATGTGCGCGTGATCGCGCAGGGCGGCGATGGCGGCACCACCGATATCGGCCTCGGCTGCCTGTCGGGCATGTTCGACCGCAATGACGACGTGCTTTACGTCTGCTACAACAACCAGGCTTACATGAACACCGGCGTGCAGCGCTCGAGCCAGACGCCGCCGGCGGCGCGCACCGCGACCACTACCGTGACCGGCAGCAATCCCGGCAACGAGCTGAACACTGGCAAGAGCGTTCCGTTGATCGCGATGGCGCACGGAATCCCCTATGTCGCGACCGCGTCGGTGCACGACCTGCACGACCTCGAGCAGAAGGTGGTGAAGGCGATGGGATTTCACGGCGCGCGCTACCTCGAAGTCTTCGTCCCCTGTCCGCTGGGTTGGGGATCACGGCCGGCGGATACGATCAAGGTTGCCCGGCTGGCGACCCAATGTGGCATGTTTCCGTTGTTCGAGGCCGAGTACGGAGAAATCACCGCGTCCACCGCGATCCGAGCGCGGGTTCCGGTCGACGACTACCTGAAGCTGCAACGTCGCTTCGCGCACGTATTCGCGCCGGAAAATGCGTACCAGCTGGAAGCGTTACGCCAGGTTGCCGAGCGCAACATACGCCGCTTCGGTTTGCTGGCGGACGCGGGGAAATCGGCATGAGCGGGAACACCGCGAAGAAACCGTTTGCGGTATCCCTCGACGTTGGCGGCAGCCTGCTGAACAAGACCGGCAGCTGGCGCAGCGAGCGCCCTGTTTATGTCGACCGCCTGCCGCCGTGCAATCATGCCTGTCCCGCAGGGGAAGATATCCAGGGTTGGCTCTACCGCGCCGAAGAGGGTGATTATCGTGGCGCCTGGGAATCCCTGATCGCCAATAACCCGCTGCCGGCCATCATGGGGCGTGCGTGTTACCACCCCTGCCAGGATGCCTGCAACCGGGCGCAGCTCGACCAGGCGGTCAATATCCACGCCGTAGAGCGCTTCCTCGGCGATCTTGCGCTCAGCGAGCGCTGGCCGGTCAGGGTTACCTCGGCGCCCAGCGGTAAGCGGGTTCTGGTCATCGGCTCGGGGCCCAGCGGGCTATCGGCTGCTTACCACCTTGCGCGCATGGGGCACGCGGTGGAGATTCACGAGGCCGGCCCGCTACCGGGGGGCATGATGCGCTTCGGCATTCCGCGCTATCGGCTACCGCGTGAGGTCGTCGACGGCGAGGTGCAGCGCATCGTCGACATGGGCGTGAAATTGCACCTCGACAGTCGTGTCGACGATATCCCGGGACTGCTCGAAAGCGGTGAATTCGACGCCTGTTTCGTCGCCATCGGCGCCCACGTGGCGAAACGAGTCGAAATTCCGGGCCCGGACGCGGCGCGCATCGTCGATGCGGTCAGCTTTTTGCACGACATGGAAACCGGCGACGCACCGCTGCAGCTTGGCCGCCGCGTGGTGGTATACGGCGGTGGCAACACCGCGGTCGACGTCGCGCGCACTGCGAGACGCCTCGGCGCCGAGCCGGTGATCGTCTACCGACGCAGCCGTGAGCAGATGCCGGCGCACGACTTCGAGATCGACGAGGCGCTGGAGGAGGGCGTGGTGGTCAACTGGCTGCGCACCATCACCGCCGCCGACGAGCATGGTTTCAAGATCGAAAAGATGACGCTCGACGAGAATGGCTGGCCGCAGCCGACGGGCGAGTACGAGACCATCGAGGCCGATAGCCTGGTGCTGGCGCTCGGCCAGAACGTCGATCAAAGCCTGCTCACCAACCTGCCGGGAGTGGCGCTGAATCGTGACGGCGTGGTCGAGGTCGGTCCCGATATGGCGACGGCTTACACCGGCGTGTTTGCCGGCGGCGACATGGTGCCGGCCGAACGCACGGTGACGGTGGCGGTCGGCCACGGCAAGAAAGCCGCACGTAACATCGATGCCTTCCTGCGTGGCGCAACCTATGCGCCGCCAGCGAAGCCCGAGGTTGCGAGTTACGAGATGCTGAACACCTGGTACTACACCGACGCGGCGCAAAAAATCCAGCCGGTGCTCGACGCCGCGCGCCGTACGGCCTCGTTTGATGAAGTACACACCGGCCTCGATGCCGGCAACGCGCTGTTCGAGGCGCGCCGCTGCCTGTCCTGCGGTAACTGTTTCGAGTGTGACAATTGTTACGGCATCTGCCCGGACAACGCGATCATCAAGCTCGGCCACGGCCGGCGCTTCGAATTCAAGTACGATTATTGCAAGGGTTGCGGGATGTGCGCGACGGAATGCCCCTGCGGCGCAATTCTGATGATGCCGGAATCGATATGATTATAGTGAAGCAGGGGACGACGCGACGAAACAAACTTTAAGTGACTGATTTTTAAATTGGAGATTGCTTCGCTGCGCTCGCAATGACTTCCGTCTTCGGGTTTTACAGAAATTCCCTAAGTGGGGGTCAATCAGCCTTGACCTCATTGCAATCAAAAACAGGGACTCTAATTTCGGGATTGGGGCGCGCGAGCTGGATATACCGATTCTATTTTTAACTGCACGATTGCCTTATCGGTGCGTTTTTCCACGCTGAATTTATAGCCCTGTTCGGTCATGCTTTCGCCGTAATCAGGGATATGACCGAGCTGATTCATCACCAGTCCGCCTATCGTGTAAGAAGCCCTGGTGTTTAGATTAATATCCAGCAGGTCATTCACTTCAGAAACGGATAATCGCGAATCGACCAGGTAGGAATTGTCGTCGAGGGTCTCGAATACTTTTTTCCTGCGCGGCAGATACTCCTCGAAGTCATAACCCACATCGATATCGCCGACTACTTCTTCGATAATATCTTCCATGGTTATGATGCCAGTCGCCGAGCCATACTCATCAACCACGATCGCCATATGATCTTCCCGCTGGCGCAAAATCGGCAGCAGTTCATCGATGGTTTGAAGCTGTAACACATACTGGGCAGGCTTGATCAAATCTTCCAGCTTCTTCTCGGTTGTCGATTCTTCCATCAGGTCCCAGGTGGACAGCGTCGCGATGCCGATGATATTGCTGATATTTCCCTTGTACACCGGCAAGCGGTTAAAGCCCTTGCGCCGCACCGTCGCGATAGCCCGCAAAATCCCGCGATTGTGACTGATGGCCGTCACATCGGATATGGGGATCATCGCTTCACCCACGGTCGTATCACAGAATCGTATTACCCGGCGTATCCGGCCGCGATCGAAGGCATCTATCGACGAGGTCCTTTCCGTCATTTCGACCACCGAACGAATCTGCTCGCGGGTCATAAACAGGTTTTGCTCGACTTTCCCGCCACCCAGCAGCCTTGCCAACAGTCGCGCGATACGCGAAAACACGAAGACTATCGGGTAAAAAATCATCGAGAAAATTTTCAGCGGAAATATGGCGATGGGGGCGATTACATCGGATTTTTGCTGAAAGATACTCTTCGGAACTATCTCTCCGAGGATCAGCAGGATCGGAGTGAATACCAGGAAAGCGTAAAAATCGCCGCGTTCGCCAAACAGGCTGATGAATAAAACGGTTACCAGCGTGGTGAGTGCTACCGTAGCAATATTGGTGCCTACCAGGGTAGTACCCAGCATCACGTCCGGAGTCTTGAATAATTCGAGAACCTCCCTGGCGCCACGGTGGCCCTGATTTGCCCTCGCGGTCAACTTCACCTTGTCCGAGTTTACCAGAGCGATTTCCGAACCGGAGAAAAACCCCTTGATCAACAGCAACACCAGGATGGCGACAATTAGCCATAGTATGGTCATGATACTTTCTCCACCAGATCGGCCTCATCTTCCGCTTCATACTCGATCGAATCGTCGATGTCTTCGGGGATGTCCTCGATTTCTTCGCGCTCCTGCGCGCGCGGATCGATTTCCTTTTCAGCCTGCATAACCCCTTCTTCCTGGTTGAAGTCGTCCGGGTCAACCCCTTTTGCTACCCGCACCCGTGAAATTCGATGAACGTCCATCTCCAGGATCTGGATGATTATGTCTCCGCTCTCCACTTTGTCACCTTCTCGCGGCAGGCGGTCGAGCAGGCGAAAGGCAAAACCCGCAATCGTCGTCATCCGTGGATCCTCGATTCCGAAGTTGGTCAGGTTATTGAAGTCGTTCAATTTCATGTCACCGGGCACTTCGTAAATGTTGTAGTCTTTTTCTTCATAGTACCCGGCGGTTGCCTTCGATCCGCCGCTGATATCGCCAAAGATAAAATTCAGTACCCCACGCATGGTGATGAACCCCTCTACACCGCCAAATTCGTTGAGGCATACCGCCGCGCGCACCTCGTTCACCTGGAAGAAATCAAACATTTCATCGACTTTTTTAGTCAGTGGCACGACAACGGGTGGGTGCATGATATCTTCATGGCGCAGTTCATCCAGATTCGCGTCATCGAGCACCAGGCGCAAAATATCCTCGGCATGTACGAAGCCGACAATGTTATCTCTATGGGTTTTGAAAACCGGCACCCGCGGATGTCGATAGGCGATGAATTTCTCGATCATCTCGGGGACGCTCATTTCGACGTTGAGAAACGCCATTTGCGTTCGCGGGGTCATGACCTCGACGATTTCGGTTTCGTTGGCCTCCAGCAGGTTATAGATCAGCGCCCGTTCGGTAGCATCCAGTTCGCCTTCTTCCGACACCTGCTCCACCAGGGTCAAGAATTCATCAACCTGCAAGATATTATCCGCGGCTTTGATTTCACCGACGACCCGCGTCGTGATCCAGTCCGCGATACCTCGAATCGCCCAGCGTATCGGCGCGATAAAGTTTATCCACAGCGCAAGGGGTACGGCGACGATGCGCGTGCTGTATCTGATCGGGTTTGATACCGCGACGGTTTTGGGTGTGACCTCACCGAAAAGCAGCAGTAGCGGCACCATTACCAGCAGGTTGATCATAAACACTCTGTCCGTCGGGTATAGCGTAACCAGGATTGACGCCATGTTTGCGGCGGCGGCAATGTTGACCAGTTCATTGCCGCACAATATCGAAATAATCAGCTTCCTGGGCTGATCCAGCAGCTCGTGGATAGTTTCAGAGCGCGGGTTTTGCTCCTTGCGAAGCTGTTGTAGATCCAGTCGGGAAAGGGAGAAAAGAGCGGTTTCAGAGCTTGAGAAGAAGGCTGAACAAATCAGCAGGCACAGCATTAACACCAACCGGATAATCATACCCGGTTCGGAGAGCAGCGCGACGTCGAACGCGAAATAGTCGATCACGGGCTGCCAATACTGATTGAGATCGTGCAGCAGTTGTTCCATTGTAGTTTTGGTTAATTAATTGATCGGGGGGGTGCTCACTCATTATAAGCAGCATGCTCCTCAAGATTGAATTAGCATTAATGTCGCTCAATATGGCTTTGATTTCAATCACAAATTGTGAACGGGATCAAAACGCCGATAATTCTATCGGACAAAGCTAATCCACAATAAACCCGGGCGCCCTGACCAGCATCAATAATTCATGCAATAGTCGGGCAGGAAATATGACCTCGAAATGACCGTCGCGTCAGCTCCAGGGACACGACAGGTAATTGAATTTCTTTTAACGCGAATTCCGTATGGTGTCCCTGGAATTATCCTTTTGCACTGATTCTGATCTGTATCAAATGTTGCCGGTCAATCATGCACTAAATTTGACGATGGATTTGAATTCCTGTTTAGTTGGTGAAATGATTTGCCGGAATACTGCCGTTACCACTACCAGGCTTGGACCCCGTGACGAGTGATGAGCGAAGTTACCATCAAACAAGAGATCGAAATCGCGAATCGGCATCGACCCGGAGTCGCAGTGCCGACCTTGCTGTTGCTGGCGGGCGTCTGCTCGAGCCTGGCCGCTTCCTGTTACTTTGCCCTGAACGGGCAGTTACCGATGTGGTTGGCTGGCGTCATCAACGGAATCATTTTATACGGCACCTATACCGTCGTGCACGAAGGTGTGCACAACAACATTGTCAGCGCCAAATCTCGATTCAAATGGATTAACATGGCGGCCGCATTCCTGGCGGCCGTTCCATTGTGGATACTGATATATCCGCACCGCGCTTCCCACATCGTTCATCACCGCAAATGTAATACGGATGCCGATCCGGATATTTACGCCAGGGGTCCCTTCGGAGTGGTCGCTTTCTGGCGCATACCGCTGGCAATTCTCGGTCAATTCAATCTCGTTGACCAATACAGGCAATGCAAGGAATATGACCTGACCGGATCACAACGATATTATTCGATGATCCACTTCGGCCTTTACGTTGCGATCGTATTGACAATTATTGGTCTTGGCTACGGATACGAACTGTTGGTGCTCTGGTTCATCCCTTATTTCATTGGTTACGCAATGATGCTCGTCTTTTTCACCTGGATACCCCATCACCCGCACACCAACACCGGGCGTTATCACGATACGCGCTGTTCCCTCTGGCCCGGGGGCAACCTGCTGACCCAGGGGCAGAACTATCATTTGATTCACCATATGATGCCCTGGGTCCCCTGGTACAGATACGAGAAAGTTTTCGATGAGATTCGACCCAGCCTCGAACGGCATGGCGCCATCATCGACGGTTTCTGGCCCCGTCCCGCAAAGGACTCGCGCGCAGCCACTCAATAGGTAATTTGGCGACGACGTTGGCCAACGTCGGGTTTACGCTCGCTGGATTTCAGCAGACATCTGTCAACTCGAGCCGCGTTCGGCAAGCTTTACAAATCCATCCCTGGTTTGCGGAAGCTTCATGCCCAGCTCCGCGCCGGCAACCTGGGTGCGCAGTATCTGCGCGGTCCCGCCGGCGATGGTGAACATCCGCGCATCGCGAACCCTTCGCTCCAGCGGCATATTCCTGGAGTAGCCCATGGAACCGTGCAGTTGCAGGGCCTGGTTGGTAACGGATATCGCCGTTTCGGCGGCCAGTATTTTCGCCTGGGCGGCTTCGTTGATATCCGGAAATCCATCGCCCGCATTGGCGGCGGCCTTGTACAGCAGCGCCTGCGCCGCCGAGATCCCGACCGCCATGTCGGCCACCATCCACTGCAGTCCCTGGAACTCGGCAATGGGACGTCCAAACTGGTGACGGTCTTTTACGTACTGCAACGCGGTTGCGTATGCCCCCTCGGCAATTCCCAGTGCGACCGTACCGGCGCCCACGCGTTGCGCGTTATAGGCCGTCATCAGGCCGGCGAATCCACGGCGTAGCCCCTGGGGCGGAACCACCAGCATATCCTCGGCTATTTCGAGGTCATCGAAGTGCAGGTAAGTTTCCGGTATGCCGCGCACGCCCATGGCCGGTTCGCGGGTGCCCACGGTGAAACCGTCTTCGCTGCCCTCGCGAATATAGATGAAGCCGCCGATTCCCAGGTCCTCTCCATTATCGATGACGCGTGCAAATATCAGGTGCACCCTGGAAACACCGCCACCGGTTATCCAGTACTTGGTGCCATTCAATACGTAGCGACCTTGCGCTTTTACCGCCCTGGTTTTCATCTCCGTGGCCGCGCTACCGGCCTCGGGTTCGGTGATACAAATCGCCGGTTTGTCCCCGGACAACACGTAGGGCGCAACGAGCTTTTTCTGCTGCTCCGATCCATAGGCCATGATGGCGCCGATAGCACCCATGTTGGCCTCCACCGTGATGCGCCCCATCGTGGAACATGCCATGGCGATCTGTTCTATGGCGACCACGACATCCAGGTAGCCGAGTCCCAGGCCGCCGTATGCCTCGGGAATCGTCATTCCCATGAATCCGGCCTCGCACAGGAGTTCGACGTTATCCCAGGGGTATTCCTCGGTCTGGTCGATCTCGGCCGCGCGGGCCGCGAAGCTGCGCTCGGCAAGCTCGCGGGCACGTTCCTGAATTTGTTTTTGCGTATCGTTTAGCATGAGTCGTAAACCTTATGATCCAGAGAGTATGGTGACCCTAAAGATCCGGGGACACAATATGTAACAACATTACGATGAGTGAGAAAAACGGGTTCTGCCCCGGAATTGTCACCTGGGCAATAATCGTGATTTATCCACTTCAAAGCTTTTGCGCCTTGTTGAGGATATGAAATTTTATTTGATTGCCGTCTTTTTCCAGGTGGATTACCCAGAGCTTTTCTGCGATGGCTGTTCCGGCTGCGGTGCGGTAGGGGCTTGTACGAAGCTGCCAGGCATTTTCGTAGCTGTTAATCCTGGCTGAGGCCACCGACCCATCGGAAAACTCGACCAGGCAATCGCCGCCCGTTTGAATAGCAGCCAGTTGCGCCAGACCGGAAATCTTTCCCCTGTGCCCCGGATATAAATGAGTATGAGTGGCTTGCAGAATCATCTTATCGAAGATATGGGAGTGCGATACGTAATAGCGATCTGATCAATGAAAATTACGTAGTTTGAGCTTCCTCGAATAAAGTGGACTGAAGCCTGCCTCTGTCGCGGAGAAATATAAAGTTGGTGGGCCCGGCAGGACTCGAACCTGCGACCAAGGGATTCACTGTACCCGATCATTTCTGAACGGAGCGGACTATCTCACCACCCGCAATCGTAAGATTGTTCAGGGTGCGGGACGCTCTAGCCTGTGATTAAGAACACTCTAGTTCCCAGGTAGTCTCTGCACCTTCCAGAAGTGTACTTCTGGCTTGGCTCAGGGTTACCTTCAGCCTGGCTGTTAAGGGTTCCCTGAATTCATCCCGATCATCCTATATCTTTCGACATAGGCGCACCATTTCTGATGAGTCCCCTGCTCTAACCAACTGAGCTACAGGCCCACATAAGCGGCGTATTTTAGCACCATGGAATTGCGCCGTCTTCTGAATTCGATTACCTATGGAAATATTCCATCAATGCATGGCATTGCATGTAGCGGGCCGCCTGGGGTACGTAGATTAACGGTTGCACGGGAACGATTGAGAAAGGTTTGGTTACTAATTCCCGGATATCTGTACAGGGGCGGGAACACGGGGCAAAGCGCTGGCGCTTCGACTACTTTCAGCGGTTTATCTGGATGGATCCCGGATAGCCGCTGGCGCGGCTTCCGGGATGACAATCTTTTTGATTCAACGCGGTCTCGGGGATGGCGGGGCAGGGCGCCGTGATAAAACAGCGCCGCAGTGGTGTA
>Ga0209536_100007131_pt1 | contig 16975 bp, 10 predicted proteins | sample DeeMarSeWOR28_12_FD_187461 | JGI IMG/M metagenome (GOLD analysis project Ga0209536, IMG submission 187461) | Marine sediment microbial communities from White Oak River estuary, North Carolina - WOR-2-8_12 (SPAdes) (version 2) | ecosystem: Environmental > Aquatic > Marine > Intertidal zone >... | reverse complement strand
AGACTAGCGAACCAGGTTTCCAGCATTTATCAGGAGGGTCGCGACTTAAGTCAATCTCTGGCTGCCTTAAAAGTGATGCTCGCAGAATTAAATTTATGTGAATCCTATGTTCTTCCGCCCCTCACTCCTTTAGAACCAGCCGAGGAGCGGACGGTTGTTCAGCAGATGAAAAAAATAAATGTTTTCAATGAATTAGGTGCAATATCATCATGAAAAAGAAACTGCCCATTATTGCGATTACCATGGGAGATCCTGCCAGTATCGGACCGGAAATAGCCGCAAAAATATTTGCCAAACCCGAGATTTATGAGATCTGTCATCCTATTCTGATTGGAGATGCTGGAGTGATGAATACAGCGACTCGAATCGCAGGTGTAGAGCTGAATATCAATACGGTTGCGCAGGTTTCAGAAGCGATTTTTGAATTGGGGACGATGGATATTTTTGACCTTCGAAATGTGAATGTCTCCGAATTGAAAATGGGAAAGATATCTTCAATGGCAGGTCGTGCAGCCTTTGAAGCGATACTAAAAGCGATTGAGCTGGCTCTGAATCATGAGGTACAGGCCACCGTAACCGGACCGATTCATAAGGAAGCCATAAATAAAGCGGGATTTAATTTTTCCGGTCACACTGAAATATACGCTCACTATACGAATACTTCCAGATATGCCATGTTATTGGTTCATGAATCCATGCGTGTCATCCATGTATCCACCCATGTATCGCTCCGTAAAGCCTGTGATTTGGTTAAAAAAGAGCGTATTCTGGAAGTTATTCAGCTGCTGGATCAGGCCTGTAAACGATTTGGTATTAAATATCCCCGCATCGGTGTTGCAGGGTTGAATCCGCATGCCAGTGACGGTGGCTTATTTGGTAAGGAGGAAGAGGAGGAGATTCTACCAGCAGTCCTGGAAGCTCTGAAGAGAGGTTATCACGTGGAGGGACCTGTTCCTGCAGATACCCTCTTTACCAAAGCTAAAGGAGGATTATACGACGGTTGCGTCGCAATGTACCATGATCAGGGTCATATACCCTTCAAATTAGAGGGATTTACCTGGGATTCCGAAAGCGGAAAAATGAAGAGTGTGAAAGGAATCAACGTTACCGTTGGATTACCAATTATTCGGACATCGGTCGATCACGGTACCGCTTTTGAAATTGCCGGTAAGGGAATTGCCAGTCCGGATGCTTTGCAATTAGCGGTTGAATATGCAGTTAAAATGGCAGAAACCGCTTAATAATTGTTGATAAAAAGGGAGTATGAATTAAAATAAAATCCTAGAATTAATCTGAAATTGTTGAAAGAAAGCCTGATCTGGAATCAACGTTAGGGGACGTAATTTATCATTATGATGATTGTTATCGCTGATGATTTCACCGGCTCGGCCGAGCTGGCTGGTATTTCCTGGCAGTATGGGTTCGATACAGCAGTTCGAACGAATGTGGATTTGCGTCAATCCTGCGATGTATTAATCCTCGATTCAGATATCCGGTCCAGGAGGCTTCAAGAAATAGAAAAAATATTACCACAGTTGACCGTTAAATTGGCAAAATTCGATTTTGACACCCTTTATATAAAAATAGATTCTGTTCTGAGGGGGCACATTCTTCGCGAATTAGAAATTTTAATGGAGGAACTTGGATATTCAGGCGCACTTATGGTTCCGGCAAATCCTTCAGTAAATAGAATTATTAAAAATGGACATTATTTTATCGATGGGATTCCTTTGAATGAAACTGATTTTGCTTACGATCCTGAATATCCCCGGCTCCATTCGGACATTCCCTCTTTACTTGGCGCGACGGTGAGTCATCACCTCAACGTTCTGAAGGCGGATCAAAAACTTTCGGAACAGGGTATCCAGATAGGAGATTGTCATTCTGTTTCTGACCTTGAGCACTGGGCTGCTCAGTTAACACCTGGTCTTCTCCCGGTGGGAGCCTCCGATTTTTTTGAGCAAATCATAAAAATGAAGCCATCTATTGGAAGGCAGAATTTATCTCAGAAGGAGTTCCAGCATCAATTTCCCCTGTTAGGCCTGGTGGGTAGTATCTCAGGACAAAGTGCCGAAAATTTAAAGATTTTTACCCATATGGGAATCCCTGTCTGTTATCCACCTTCGCACAAGGATAAAATCAGATCTTCCGAGCCAGTATTCCTGGAAAACTGGGTCGATCAGATTGTTAAAACTCTGGAAAATAATCAAATAGCGATTGTTGCGACGAATAATTTGGTGACAACTAGATACAGGGATCAGCCTCGATCAATCATTATGATGCTAAGTAACCTAATCAAGAGGGTTTATCGGCGAGTATATGTGAGGGAACTGGTTATTGAAGGGGGAGCCACCGCATCTGCAGTCATTCGGAAACTTGGTTGGGAACATTTGAAACCGAGATTTGAATTTGACCGGGGAATTGTTGCCTTATCGAGAGCGGATGATCCTGATACCAGTCTGGTAGTAAAACCGGGAAGTTATCTCTGGCCGGATGCTTTTTACGACGGTTTGGTTCCATCATCGCCAAATTAGAGTGAAGGAAGCCAATGATTCAAAAAGAGATTTAAATAATTTAGGGAGATTAACATGGGTCAAAATTCGCTTCATGTCATTGATTATCTGATAATCATCGGCTCGGTGCTATTTTCAATCGGATTCGGTATATCTTTCGCCCGAAGACAAAAAAACACCAGTACATACTTCGCAGCGAGTGGGTCGATCCCTTCCTGGGCAGTGGGCATGTCTATTTTAGCTACCCTGGTCAGTAGCATCACTTTCCTGGCCTATCCGGGTGAGGGTTTTACGTCGAACTGGATTCTATTGGTTCAGGCTATCATGGTGGTGGTTGTTCTATCATTTTTGGTTTGGATTGTGGTTCCTCTTTATCGCAGGGTAATTGGTATAAGTACCTATGAATATTTTGAAAAACGGTTTGGCTTTATAGCCAGGATTTACGGCTCACTCGCTTTTTCACTTACGCATTTCTCCAAGATGGGGACTGTGTTCTTCCTGCTAAGTCTGGCCTTGGCCAGCATGACCGGTATCAATACCTACGCCATCATCTGGACTTTGGGATTCGGAATAATTATACTTACGATGCTTGGGGGAATTGAGGCTGTCATCTGGCTGGATGTGATCCAGGGTTTTATGCTTATTTTTGGTGGAATAGTATGTGCATCTATTTTATTGTTTGCTCCGGAGGGAGGACCGGTTGCTGTTATTAATGCTGCTATTGAACATAGTAAAATTGGATTTGCTCCGTATGATTTTGACCTGGTTCATTTGACTTTTATCGTTATGGCTTTAAATGGCATATTTTATGGTATTCAAAAATATGGAACAGATCAGACCATCGTCCAGCGCTATCTCACCGCACGCTCCGATAAGGGTGCCATTCGGGCAGCTTTGATGGGGGTATGGTTAAGCTTGCCGGTATGGACCCTGTTTATGTTTATTGGAACGCTTCTATTCGTGTATTATCAGGTCTATTCCAATGCCTTACCGGCAGACATTCGACCGGATGCTGTTTTCCCTTATTTTATTATGACGAAACTTCCCATTGGTGTAACAGGCTTAGTTCTTGCTGCTCTAATTGCCGCTGCAATTTCCAGTCTGGATTCCGATCTGAATTGTCTGGCTGCAGTGGGTGTTGATGATTATTATAAACGTCTGAGACCGAAAAGTACCGACACTCAGCAATTATGGGTGGGCAAAGTGATTGTCTTTTTTTCAGGTATTGCCTCCCTGATCATTGCCTCAATCTATGTATCTCTAGGAGATGAGGGGGTACTGGGAATTGTATTTGGTTTATATTCGATATTTTCCGGGGGAATTGCAGGACTTTTTTTACTCGGTCTGTTGAGTAAACGGGCTAATAAGGAAGGTCTCTATATCGGACTGGTTGCTTGTGTCCTATTTACCGCCTATGCAGTTTTATCCTCTTCCGCTTTCACCATTAGTGGTGAAAAGAAATTACTCCTGGACCTGGGTCGGTTCAACTTTCCGCACCATAAATATATGCTGGGTGTGTATAGTCATCTCATTGTACTGATTGTAGGTTACCTGACAAGTTTTTTCTTCCCTGGCAAAGAGGTGGATGAAAGTCTAACCATTTATGCCTGGTTAAAAGAGCGCAAACAAAAAAAGCATAATTGACTGTATCTGAAGATGTAAGGACTTTCCATTCAGATGAGGATTTTTAGAATTTTTAAGTGATATATTCATTGAATATCCCTGTGTCATTTTGTCGTAGATGATATCTCGTTAATTCCCACACAGGACTGATGGTAATATTATGATGAAGCATTCTGTTGTGAAAGGTAACAATTACGTACAATATATTGCCGTTACCATCTGGGATCCAAACCTGATATGTAAAGCAGAATGATGGTTATGCATAAATAATAACTAAAAAATAGGTTACCTAAGACTTAAAAAAATTCAGAGGATTTTATGTTGCCCGTTTTTAAAACCATTCGTTTTTTGATTTTTCTGTTATTGATCATATCGTTGAATTTAGGTTTTTCTCAAGATAAGCCCAGTATGCCTCCGCCGATTGAGGAATCGGCAAAGGAACCTGTTATATATACCGGGGAGATACAGACCAACAAGCGATATTATGATGGCGCCATCCGCCACGTGGTCGGCGTCCATCATTACCAGGTGATGCGTGCCAATCGTTCCTTTCCCCCGGAAGGAGGCGACCAGGGATGGACCTATAATCACCAGCCTTATCTAGCCTATTGGAACGGAAAATATTATCTCCAGTACCTGAGCGGTATGTATGAGGAACATTCGCCCCCCACACGATTATTGATATGCATATCGGAGGATGGTCGAAATTGGTCAGATCCCAAAATCGTATTCCCAGAGTATGAATTACCTGAAATTCAGACTGATGAAGGATTTCTCCCCGCCGGGACAAAATCTGTTCTGCATCAGCGGATGGGATTTTATGTTGCTCCGAATGGTCGTCTATTAACTTCCGGCTTCTACAGTTATTGCTTTGATGCGCGTCATTCCCCCAACCGCGGTCAGGGTCTGGGTCGGGTGGTCCGGGAAGTCTATGCGGACGGAAGTTTCGGACCTATTTATTTTGTGCGTTATAACCGACATGCCGGATTTAACGAGAAAAATACCAACTATCGGTTTTACAAAGAAAGTACCGATTCCGGCTTTGTTAACGCCTGTGACTCACTTCTGGCAGATAAACTGATAACCCTGCAATGGTGGGAAGAAGATCGGGGAACTGACGGTTTTTTTGCTATCGATCCGAGTCAGGTAGATGATCCCTCTGCAGTATTGGGATCAGTCACGACCTCTGCAGGTGCCGGAAAAGCGTTCTGCTTTTATCATCGACCCGACGGGGTGGTTGTCGGTATCTGGAAAAACCAGTATTCCGGATTAAGTCCAGATAATGGAAAGACTTGGACCCCCCTGGTTAAGAACCGGACTTTGAATACCTGCGGAGCCAAGGTTTGGGGACAGATGACTGATGATGGAAAATATGTTCTGGTATATAATCATTCAGCCACCCGCAGAAACCGTTTCCCGATGGTCATTGTGACCAGCAATGATGGACATACTTTTCGGGATATGTTCTGCTGGGAGGGCGAAGTGCCACCCCAAAGATATCAGGGAATTCATAGAAATCCCGGACCTCAGTATATCAGGGGAATTATGGAAGGAAATGGGGATCCTCCCGGACAGTATCTCTGGAATACCTATAGCATGAACAAGGAAGATATCTGGGTAGCCAGAACCACCGTGCCCGTTATGGGGACAGTTTCAGAAAATGTCAATGAAGACTTTGACCTTTATGAGTCCGAAGCGGATTTGGAAAGTTGGAATTTATATATGCCCCGCTGGGCTCCCATTTCGATCGGTACTACAGGAGATAAAAAACACAACAAAATTTTAGAATTGCGTGACGAAGAGCCCTATGATTATGCACTCGCAGAAAGGGCATTTCCAATTTCAACAATTCTTGAAATTCAGTTCTTTCTTCACATAAAAGAGATTAGCCGCGGCCATGCACTTGAAATTGAGGTGGTGGATTACAAGGGATCGAGACCCATGCGTCTCAGACTGGATGCAAAGTGGCTGGGTATTGATCGTGCCCAGGTATTCCCTTTAGAACCCATTCCTATCAATACCAATGTTTGGTATACGATAGGTCTTAAACTTGATTGTGACATGCAGAGCTATGACCTGGCTTTAGACGGAGATTGGATCCGGCAGGATATAAAGTTCGCTGAAAAAGTGGAAAATTTAGAAAGAATCATTTTTCGCACCGGTCCATATCGGGGTGATGTGAGACCTACCCTTGTTGAAGAAGGGGAGCCAAAACCAGCAGGTCTGTACAGTGAGGACCAACCGGGATCAGAAGAGAAGGTTGAAACATGCCGTTACTGGATTGATAGTCTCAGGATCGAAAGTTTAAAGAAATAAATCAATCATCAGGGTGGAATTAAAGCAGAATTTTACAGGAGGTATCGGAAATGATCCATCGGTATTATAAAGCGGGTCAGAAACTTGATGTGTCCGGTTTAAATCAGATTACGGTTTTGGTAGACCGCAGTGAGACCGAGCTTACCGAAATAGGACTGAATGAATGGCGTGCCGGACTGGAAGGTCCACCGCATCAACATGCCGCCAAAGACCAGATTTTCTATATTGTCTCGGGTGAGGGGGTGGTGAGTGCCGGACCGGATCATTTCCCGGTTTCGCCCGGAAGTCTGGTCTATATTCCGGCGGGGATTCTCCACAAAACAGAGGTAAAAAGTGAGATTCCCCTGGGATACATTCTGTTTAATGTTTTTAGTGATTTTGATAAAGAGGGCCATGCTTCATTCGCAGATCATATCAAAAAGGTTAAAGAGGTGCGAAGAAGTCAGGCGGATACCGGTCAGTCAGATGTGGACGGTGCGGAAAAGCTGATAAAAACAGACAAAAATCCAAAATTTTTTAAGAATACGTTAGAAGGCAAGGTATATGATTTTGGTTCCAACTCAACCATTCTGTTATTGGATCGCACCGAAACAAATCGCTGTGAATTTGTGGTTGTCAGATGGCCGGTGGGAAATAAAGGGGCGATGGTTGCCCATAAGGAAAAGGAACAGACATTTTTCGTATTATCCGGAACCGGAAAGGTTACAGTGGCGAATGAAACCGGAGAGGTTAAGCAAGGAGATGTCATTTTTGTGCCGAGAAATACTCCTCATACCACCGAGGCAGGTGATACTGAGCTGGTCTATTTATGCCTGAATAGTATGATTACGGAGTCGGGAGATGCAAGTTTTGAGGAGATGTATCAACGGATTGCACCCGGACGAATCGAGCGCTGGAAACGTGGGGATCATTCAGTTGGTGAATAGATGGAGATATACGCACTCTTCAAATATTGAGGTGTCAGGATCTAATAAGAGCAGAACCCATTATAGAGTGACTGTTGTACTATTACTCCTCTGACTTTAAGATATGGGGGTATTTTACTTTTCACTGAGGACTTTGTTATAGAATCATGGCCAAAATTTTAAAGCAGAGCAGATTTCTGATTTTACTCACCTTTATTTTTGTTTTTCCGGGGTGTCAGGATAGATTACCAGGCGGTGATTTCCAGGCGATCATAATCAGTGATGTCCATGTCAGCAATGACCAGTCTAAAATCAATCGGCTAAACCTTTTAATCGATAGGATCAACCACAATGAATTTAAGAAACTAAAAGTGCTCGTTGTTACTGGAGATATCGTGTCATGTGTCTATGGAAGTCACACCCAAAATAATCCGGATACCAGCGATAACCGGATTCGCAAGGGATGGGGTGTTTTTTCCCGTTCAAAAGTGCCGGTTCACTTTGCCCTGGGTAATCATGATTATAAAATAGGCCGTGACAGGGATTCTGATAGTTATTTCCCTGAACCGGAGATTTTGATGATGGAAAGGATCTGGGCCAGTCAAACAGGGATTAAGCCCTATTCCATTAATGATTATGAAGGATGGAATTTTATCTTTCTGAATAGTATGCGCGGTAGCCATCTTGATCGCCACTTTGATGATGAACAACTCCTCTGGCTGGAACAGCAATTAGAAAATGGAAAACCGACCGTTTTATTTTTCCACCATCCCCTGAGAACAGACCACATCAGATTTTGGTGTGGACTAAAAGATCTCATTACACCGGAAAATGAACCGGAATTTTATCGGATCATAGCACAATACCGGAAATTGATAAAAGGTATATTTGTGGGACATGGTCATGCCTGGGTTCGAGATACCCTTTACGATGACATTCAGGTTTATGAGACCAATTCATTTGGTGATTCAAATGGTCTGCCTTTTTATCAGGTTGGATTTTTGAATTCTGATTCTACCATCCAGGTCAGCAGAAAAAATAGAACTACGTATAATGCTAGAGAATCGGAGTTTTAATGGAAAGTTTCAGGAAAATAATACCATTTTTAATGTTTTTTATTAGTTTTATGCACCTCACACTATTTAATGATATCATTGCTCAGACCGAAGCTTTATGGTTGTTCGATGAGCAGGTGGGTTTATATCCCAGTTGTGTTCTCAATGAATCGTCGGAGAATGACTTGCCACTGGTGTTGGGATTTGGTGGACGGATTGTGGAAGGAAAATATGGCAATGCGCTGGAACCACTTGACCAGCCTGCTGTTAATTTTCCACCCGGGAATGTATTCTTTGGACTGGAGTCACCTGGAATTCCGGAGGGAAGAAGTGTCGAACCCATGACCTGGATGAATGCACGTTTTGGTGCGTTGATGACCACCGGGGAGAAGCATCTTCGTCATGAAGTCGGCTTTAAAAACGCCACGGAGACATTCCTGAATCTGGGGAATTTTGACTGGACTGTGGAATTTTGGTATCAATCAACCCGGATTTCTGCCACATCCGGTGTGATCTTTGAAATCGGTAGAGGTCCGCGTGCTGAGAATGATGACATCATTCAATTGAGCATGAATCCCCAGCAGGATGGATTTATCCTTACTACGCCGGCCACAGAATTGACTGTAGATATTCCCTCCAAATTGTTTGCAAAGGAATGGTATCATTGTGCTTTTGTTTACGATGCAAGGAATCAGCAGTTGAAACACTTCCGGGATGGTCAGCTTATGCCCTTACCTGCTAAATTCGAAATGAATCAACTGAAATTTGGAGAGGAAAGCTATTTTTCAGTTGGCCGTGATGCAAATTGGGGCCACCCTTTGCCTGGAAAGCTCGATGAACTGCGTTTTTCAAGCGGTCAAATCTACCGGAAGCCCTTTCTGCCACCGGGCTCTTTTAAGGAGTCTTTTCAATTCAGGGAAGGTGTGGACAAACTACTTGCAGGTCCAATATTGCTGTTTTCAAACGAAGCTGCGGAAGATGATATTATTCATCTTGGAAGTCGTAAGCATCTTTTTATTGACGATACCCTGATTCAGAAGATGGAAAATATCACCTTCCGGGTCAATCCTCCCCGTTTAGCAGAGAAAGTGATTGATGGAATTAATATCCCATTTCGCAAGCATTTAAGCATTATTGAAGACGACACAGGTCTTATCCGGCTGTATAATGGGACTTTCGACGATTATCTGGCGGTGAGGACGTCACGGGACGGTATTCACTGGGAGATGCCGGATCTCGGCGGTGCAGAATATCGGGGTCTGCGAAATATTGTCATTCCGGACCCCACGGCCATGGGGTCTGTCTTTATTGATCCGAATGCACCTCCGGAAAGACGCTGGAAATATGTAAGCGATTTTAACCGGCGGGGAATATTTCTCTATACCTCCGGCGATGGGTGGTTTTTTAAACGTCATAAAACTGCCGTGTTGCCGTTTCGTTCCGGTTCACAATCCTATGTATTTTATGATGAGCAACGGCAGCTTTATGTTGGTTATCACCGCTCGGATTGCACTGAAACACCGGCTGGCGAAACTCAACGGACCTTTGTATTGACCGAAGTGCGTGATATTCTGAATCCCTGGCCATTTAAGCCGGTTTATGCCACCACCCATCCGGATTTCATTCTTCGCGATCCCCAACCCTGGTTTTTGGATAATGGACCGCTCACACCGGGAGGATTCTGTCAGGAATATCCGGTAATTTTCTACCCTGATCAAGAAGATCCGGTTGCCACGGATATTTATGTCCCAAAAGCAGAAAAATACGCCTGGGCTCCCGATGCCTACCTGGCTTTTCCCATCGCTTACTTTCATTATGAGTCAGATGGACCGGTAACACGTCAAATTTTAATGCATCCGGATCGGGATCGCGGATCAGGCCCAATTGAATCTCAACTTGCAGTAAGTCGGGATGGAGTGCATTGGAAACGATATCAGCGACCCACCTATGTTGGTATAGGTGTGCATGAGGATATCAATGTCCATCAGGCTTATCTGGCACAGGGAATGGTAAGACGCGGTAATGAAATTTGGCAATATTATTATGGGACCAGCGAATACCATTCAGCCTGGGTAGAAGATAACAAAAATCAGGCTGTATTTAGAGTTGTCCAGCGATTGGACGGGTTTGTATCGGCGGATGCACCGTACGACCGGGAAGCTGTGATAATTACTCGTCCGCTTATTTTTGAGGGAAACCGTCTTCAACTCAACATCGATACCGATGCGACTGGATATTGTCGGGTTGGTATTTTGCAGGATAACAATACCTATTTTCCTGGATATTCTCTGAATGACTGTATTTTTATTAACGGAGATTTTGTAGCTACGGATGTGGAATGGCTGGGAAAAGGGAAAGATGTATCAGAATTGACTGGTAAAGTTGTTCAACTGGTATTTCGCATAAGAGCAGCGAGATTATTTGCCATGCAGTTTACTAATATTCAATAATAATTTAATTTATGAGAATTAAATGGAAAAAAACATGAACAAGTTACATGGTTTTCATTTTTTATTCTGTCTCATCATTATAGGGATGCATCATCCTCAGATGTCAGATGCTCAGACCATTGCGTTATGGCTCTTTGATGAACAACAGGGTCTTTATCCCAGTCATGTTCTGAGTGACCATTCAGATAACAATTATCCGCTGGTGATCGGTCCGGGTGGACAAATCGTCCCTGGTAAATTTGGAAATGCACTGGAAGCAACCGAGCAGCCTGTAGTGGATTATCCCTCAGGCGAAGAAATTTTCGGATTAAAAGAGCTTCCGGTACCGGAGGGCAGAACTGTTCCCCCCCTTACCTGGATGAATAGTAAATTCTGTGCGTTGATGACCAGTGGAGAATTACATCTGCGCAAAGAGACCGGATTTGCCAGAGCCACGGCGACTAAGTTAAATCTTGGAGCCTATGATTGGACTTTGGAATTTTGGTTTAAACCCACCTGGCAAACAGCGGAAGATGGGGTCGTGTTCGAAATTGGGGAAGGACCGCGGGGAGAAAATGATCGGGTTACCCGCTTGGTTTTAGATAAAGACCTAGATGCCTTTCGATTGTATAATTTCCCCACCGGAACTAATCTGGTTATTCCCACCCATAAAGATCTTGCAAATTTCCAGGATGGTCAATGGCATCATATTGTTTTTACTTATGATCGGGAGCATAAAAAACTTCTCCATTGGGTAGATGGCAAAAAGGAATTTGAGGCGTTAAATATCAGTATAGAATCTCTGCCAAAGGGCGAAGAAGATTATTTTTGTTTGGGAAGGGACGGTCTCTGGAATCAGCCTCTGCAGGGAACGCTGGATGAGATGAGATTTTCGGAGGGTATTGTCTACAAGGAACCATTTAAAATCCCACAGAGTCTTTCACCGTTTTTCAATGGCACCTACCAAGCGGCGGAATTGAAGAAGGGACTCCCACTCCTTTTTAATCCTGAACAGAATGAAGAGACCATTCTGAATCTGGGGGGACGTAAACACCTGTTCATCGACGATGCGATCATCTCTGAGATACAGGACGTCACATTCACTGTAAATCCCCCCCGCCAGGCAGAACGGGTAATAGAAGGAATTGAGGGACCATTCCGCAAGCATCTGACCATCATTGAGGATGAGGACGGTCTCATCAGACTTTACAACTCCATTCACGAGGATCGTCTGGCCATTCGAACCTCCACTGATGGGATTCATTGGGAAATTCCCGATGTGGGAAAAGGAACCTACCGGGGTCAAAAGAATATTATCATACCAGAAGCGGTCGGTGGGCTGGGAAATCCCTTTATAGATCCCAATGGACCACCGGAGTACCGCTGGAAATATCTGACAGGATATCATAACCGGGGAATATTTTTATATACCTCACCGGATGGATGGAACTGGACCAGACAGAAAACGGCCCATCTTCCCTTCCGTTCTGGGACTCAATCCTGTACTTTTTATGATGATCAGCGTCAGGTTTATGTTGGTTATCACCGCACCGGCATCAATCATACCGTGGGGGGTGCCACCCAAAGGGAGTCCGTGGTTGCCGAAACCAAAGATTTATTCCTTCCCATGCCCTTTAAGCCAGTCACAATGACAGACTATGAAAAAGCTGCTGAAAAAATGCGATTACGAGACCCTCTTCCCTGGTATCTGGACAATGGACCTCTCACATGTGGTGGTTTTGGTCTGGAATTCCCTCATAAATTTGCTCCTATTGATACCTTAGATCCACCGGAGTTCGATATTTATGTAACCAAAGCCCTTAAGTATCCCTGGGCACCGGATACCTATCTGGCATTTCCGATTGCCTATTTTCATTATGAAGTGGATACGCCCCAAGCACGATTGATATTAATGGATCCGCAGAGGGGAAGAGGTTCAGGACCCATTGAAACTCAGCTCTCCGTAAGCAGGGATGGATTACATTGGCAACGTTATCCGAGGCCAGCTTATGTCGGAAATGGAAAGCACACAGGTTGGCCTGTCAATCAGGCTTATATGGCGCACGGCTTGGTGAGGCGCGGTAATGAAATCTGGCAGTACTATTTTGGCACTGAAATTTATCACTCCTCCTATAACAGAGATGAATCAAAGAGTGCTGTCTACCGTGTGGTCCAGCGCTTGGATGGTTTTGTCTCGGCTGATACGCCTTATGACCGGGAAGGCTATTTTACCACCAGACCTTTAACCTTTGCTGGAAATCGGCTGGTTTTGAATATCGATACGGATGCCACAGGTTATACCCAGGTAGGTTTTATGGACGAAAATGGCAACACAATAGAGGGGTTTGAGCTGGAAAAATGTATTTACATCAATGGGGATTTTATCGAAGCGGAAGTGGAATGGCTCGGAACGGGAATGGATGTCGCAAAACTTTCTGGTAAAACAGTCCGGCTGGTCTTTCGTATGAGAGGCTCCAAATTGTATGCTATGCAATTTGTCCAAAAATAGCCTGGCTCAACTTTCAGGAAGGGAAATTCTATGAATTTTTTATGGTTTAAAAGTTATACTATTTTTACCTTTGCTGCTGTTATTTTGTGGGGATACGGAAGTCAAAGCTCACCCCCAGATCACCCTAAGGTCGTATCGTCTTCGGTAAATTTTGGATGCCAAACCAGCCCGATAGACAGTGAATCTTATCAAGAAATGGTCTATGTTTCGGCATCGAAAGGTGTGGATGAGCAGGGAGCCGGAACAAAAATAAAGCCATTTAAATCGATCTCCTTTGCGCTTTCACAGGAATTTGACGACTCCGCCAATCAACGTTATGCGATCTTGGTCGCCGAGGGCTATTACAATGAGGATCCGATTCAACTGATTCCCTGGGTAGATCTCCTGGGAGGATTTTCGGCTGGTAATTGGGAAAGGAATTTAAAACAGTTTATCAGTGAACTGAATGGAGAAGGTAAAAACCGAATTCTGGTTGGTGCTGATAACTGTACGGTCGATGGCTTCCTCATAAGGGATGGTCAGGTTAGGGGTAGAGGTGCAGCATTAGTTTGTGATGGAACATCTCCCACTGTTTCAAACAATATCTTTTATCGAAATAAAACCCTGGGACCAGATGCTTGGAGCCCCAAATATTGGCATGAAACCGCACATGACGGGGGTGCGATATATTGTTCGAATGGTGCAGCCCCGGTTATTCAGAATAATATCTTCATTGAAAATAAGACTGAAAACGGCCGCGGAGCTGCTATAGCCTGTCAAACCAGATGCCAACCCCGGATCTCCAATAATGTATTTGCCTATAATATAACCGGACTGAAAGATCCCATGCGCAGCAGCGATGGGGGAGCGGTGTCAATTTTTGACTGGTGTTCTGCTCATATTGAAAATAATCTCTTCATCGGCAATAAGGCATTAAGCTCTAATGATGCGGGTGCTTTGTTTTTGGCACTCTGGAGCTCTGCTCAGATCAAAAATAATATCTTTGTTGATAACCATGCCAGTGATGATGCCGGTGCTCTTTTTGTGGGAGGACAGGAACATCGGTATGACGCACCTTTGGATTCACTTCCCTCAGAAAAGGAATTTTTTGTGGACATAGAAAAGAATATTTTCACCGGGAATAAAAATCCCTCCAAAAATTCCGGCGCCATGCGCTTCACTATGGAAAGCAGAGGAAAATTTACTGAGAATCTGGTGGTCCACAATCAGGGAATCTATTTCCAACGCAGTGAGGTGCTGGTGGAAAAAAATATCATTCTGGACAATTTTCTGTTTATTGAAACCAAAGCGGGACTCAAACCCGGTATTATCAGGGAAAATATTATATGGGCCAATTTCAATTTACAGACCCCGGCGTCAGTCATAAATAATAATATCCGAGAGAATTTTGCGCCGATAAATAATTTTTCGAGAACACCCCAATTTAAGGATGATGGCCATGATTTATCAGTCCTAGCGTCAGACTACTCCCCGTTGAGTGGTTACACGGAAGTTCTCCTCAACGAATCAACCATGCCAGTGGATAATTTGCTGAGCAGAATTGTTAAAGCCGGGAATCAATGGGGTGTTATAAAAATGAGCCAGCCCGGGGTTCTGAAGGTCTGGGGTGATGTATCCGGAGAATTAGAACTTTTAATCTTACCCAGTTATCGATTAATAAATTATTGAAAGATAAGGAGTTATGTATGGGTCGAGTGAACTATTTTTCAATTCTTTTACTTTTTTTCTGGAGCGTTTTCATCTTTACCCTGAATGCAGGCGCTCAGGAGAGTGATTGGACGCCGGAACGTGTGAATAAATGCATTGAATTATTGAGTTCCGGCCAGCCTATATATTATGTGGATGGGTATGGCGGCTATGAGGAGGGCAAGGCGCTGGCACAAACCTGGGCGGATTATATTATTTATAATATGGAGCATAATCCTATGGATTTTGGCTTATTGCGGGATTTTATGCAGGGATTATTGGATGGGGGACCAACGCCCAGTGGGCATCTGACACCCACCGTTATTTGTAGTGTCCCTCTGTTGGGAATGGATGAAGAAACTGTAAAAGCCGGATCCTGGATGATTCAACAGGCGCTGGCCCAGGGTGTGCATGGTTTACATCTGGTCAGAGCCCGTAATCCCGAGGCAGTAAAATATTATGTGCGATCTGCAAGATATCCAATTCATAAGCAGAAAGTCGATATCCTAGGAGAGGGTTTGCGGGGATATGGGAGTCATTTTTTTGCCGCAAAAATTTGGGGAATAACCCCTCAGGAATATTTAAAAAAAGCTGATGTATGGCCGTTGAATCCGGAAGGCGAAATTATCCTGGGTATCAAAATTGAAGATCGCCATGCATTGGAGAATGCCGTGGCAAGTGTTGCCGTACCTGGAATTGCTTTTGCTGAACACGGACCACGGGATATGGGATTATCCTATGGCTATTTGGAAGGACGGGCAGATCCTCCTGTGCCGCCTGAAGTTGATGCGGCTGGTGAGCGGGTGCTGGCCGAATGTAAGAAAAATGGCGTGTTTTTTTTAGATAATGTGTTGCCGGATAATGTGGTTGAGCGGATAAAAAAAGGGGTCATGATTGGTGCCGGGCGAAGGGAAGATTCAGCTGAAATTGGGCGTAAATATACCCAGCGTCAAATGCCCTGGTAACGGCTAAATCATGAACGGTATCGAATGATTTAAATGGAAAGTCTAATTGATTGAGTAAATATGTCTAAACTCATCTTTGTCTTAAAACCATGGTTGGAGTTAAACATTTGTGATTCATGCAGTAACATTGGCACTCAATAAAGGTATTATTCTATCCCATGGCGATTCAAGATGATAGATGATAAATTCAAAATGTTCAAATTACTCAGAATGAGGTGATGTGAATGACCCGGGATGAAAAAAATATTTTACAAAAAGTTGCCCACACGATTCGTGCATTGTCAGCTGACGCTATCGAAAAGCAGCAATCCGGACACCCCGGATTACCTCTTGGTGCTGCCGAACTTGGTGCTTTCCTATTTACGAAAGTCTTGCGCCACAATCCCAGCAATCCGAAATGGCCAGGTCGCGATCGTTTTGTTTTATCAGCCGGGCACGGTTCCATGTTCCAGTATGCCCTGCTTCATCTGTGTGGTTATGATCTCAGTCTGGATGATATAAGAAATTTCCGGCAGTTGGGTTCACTCACTCCGGGGCATCCCGAATATGGTGAAACTCCCGGCGTGGAAACTACCACTGGTCCGTTGGGGCAAGGGATTGCTGCTGCCACTGGCATGGCTATTTCCCAAAAATTGTTGGCGGATCGATTTGGTGAAGAGTTATTCGACCATAAAATCTGGGTGCTGGCCGGAGATGGTTGTATTATGGAGGGAATCAGCTCTGAGGCAGGCAGTCTGGCAGGTAACCTGGGATTAAATAATTTAGTGATTATTTACGATTCAAATGATGTTTGTCTGGATGGTCCTACCTCTGAATGTCTGACGGAGGATACAGCACGGCGTTATGAGTCCTATGGCTTTCAGGTTATGTCCATTGATGGATATGATTTTGATGAAATGGAGGTTACCTTTTCGAAGGCCCGCGAAGAATCAGCCATACCGTTGTTGATCATCGCAAAAACCATTATCGGAAAA
>Ga0209536_100007129_pt1 | contig 16979 bp, 11 predicted proteins | sample DeeMarSeWOR28_12_FD_187461 | JGI IMG/M metagenome (GOLD analysis project Ga0209536, IMG submission 187461) | Marine sediment microbial communities from White Oak River estuary, North Carolina - WOR-2-8_12 (SPAdes) (version 2) | ecosystem: Environmental > Aquatic > Marine > Intertidal zone >... | reverse complement strand
ACAAAGATCGAACGCGAACTCAAGAAGCGGGGAGCCTCGACGAGTCTATTTCAAAGTATGAGGGATAAAGAATCACCTGAGCTTCTCGAACTGGCTACAATAAACCAATAGTTCTGGAGACCAGATCAAAGAGCAAATGTTACTGAAATAGTGAACGTACTATCTTGGTCATCTTTCGAGGCCGAACGGTTCCGACCTCAATCCTTACGCAGGAATGGAAAGCAGCAAAGTCAGCAACACCCTGCCTGAGTCGTTCCAAACCCTCACTAGATTGCAACGATTTCTCCTCCAAGTATAGTGATTTGATTTCAAGTGTCCCCTCTTTTCTGTGAACCTTGGCATCTACCCGGCCCGCTAACTTGGCCCCATCTAGTATAGGAAGGACGAAGTACCCATAGACACGCTTCGGGGCAGGAACATAGCACTCGATTGTGTATTCGAAGTTCCATAGTTGCTCAGGGAAATGTCTCTCACGGAGTATATTGTCAAACGGTGTGAGGATTTTTATCGGGTCTTCGTCAGAAGCAACATTCTGGTTGAGAAGACTGTCAACGTTACTCTGGTGAGTGTAGTACTGGTCCTTTGCCCCATCAATGGAGACGATCTCGAGTGTGCCATCAGCTACCTTTTCATCAAGGAACGCTTCGACCTCGACCTTCTTGCCGTTCCAGAGCTTTCGTGCAGGAAGGCGTCCCAGATACGTCCGAATGTCCATCTGACTCCCGATTCCCAGGGCCCGCAGAGTGGTTTCAACTACAAAGTCGGCAGCCTCTTCATTCGACATGGGTTCTATGTCGACTCCTGCTGGGACGACTCGTTCAGCAAGGTCGTACTGCTTCTGGAAGTTCTCTCTATATGCGACCATCAACTTTCCAGTCGTGTAGAGATATTCCAGGGCACGTTTCTCGACCTTCCAGTCCCACCATCCGTCAGATTTGGTCTTCCTCTCTCCGACGGATGCACTGTTGGTCACACCCTCCTTCTTTACCTTCTTGTAGACTTCATCGATGATTTCCTTGTTCTCAGCCCCCCACTTACGGAATGACGCCCAGAGCTCCTCTGGGTAGAAGGAGCGCCTCCAGACATAGAAAGGATAGGTCTCCATTGGCATTAGGCAGGCCGCATGAGACCAGTACTCGAAGAGCTTTCCCTCTTTCTGCAGAGTCCAGACATCACCCTCCTGATATTCAGGATAGCGATTGAATGCGATGAGGTTGTGACTTCTGGACACGACCGAGATGGTGTCGATCTGAATGCTGTGAATACGGTCGGCTATGTCAATGACAGATCTGCAGGGATTTTTGGTCCTGAGACCCTGGACATCGAGTATGAAACTTCTAGCTTGTTGGATAGTGGCCTCAAGCATAGAGTTCAATCAAGAACCCTATCTTAAGGTCGTTTCTCTCGATGTCACTGAGCTAGTTCCTGAATCAACTATCCCGCCGGTGAAGGAGTCTTTCTTTGGAATAGTATGATTATGACAAGTACAACTATCACTCCGGCCAGTGCTGCGATTATAAATATCGAGCCATCAACCGGAGGTGGTTGAACTGGCGATGTTGGAGTAGTGGTTGGACTAGTAGTAGGAGTTGTAGTCGTGGGGGTTGTAGTTGCTGAAGTATCAATAACAGCAACAATGAAGGATCCTGCAAGGTCATTGCCTTCGCCATCGGAAGCAACAACAGTCAATGGATAGGCTCCAGGTTCAAGCGTTACTATGTTTTCTACCAATCCATCAATGACTTGGAAATGAACTGTGTCATTGATAGACCAACTAGCGATTCCTGAAAGATCAGTTGCTGTGAACTGAATTGAGAGTGACTGACCAACATAGAGGACCTTATCATATGGAGCGATTCCCCACGTAGGTCTAGTTGAGTCTTCAACTTCAACTGATGAAGCAATCGTGTTCCACGTCTCAGAGTAAGATTCCATATAGATTGTCCATGGGATACTACCTGTAGATGCAGGTGTCCAGCTATACTTGTAGGTATCACCAGCTTCATTGGTCATTGAATGATTCGATCCATCGAATTCAATCAGAACCTGTTGAATACCTGAGACGTGGGTCACATCTAAGGAAATTGTGACAAGTTCTCCAAATTCTACTGTGGTGCCAGTCTGCTCAAGATCAGACCAAGTCGGCGAGCTTGTGAGAATCTCATACTTGAAACTGCTCGTTTCCCAAGGACTCCAGATTCCCAGACTGTCACAGGTTCTCGCTCTCCAGTAGTACCATGTTCCGTTTACAAGAGGTGTTCCTGAGTAGATGCTGATGTCTTCACTAAAGACGAAATCAATGTAAAGGTCAGGGCTTCCAGTGTCATTCCCATTATAGCCTACATTATTGAATGCTCGATAGGCACCTCCATCATCCTGGAAGTATAGTGATTCGCCTCCCGATATCAGACTATCAAAGCGTAACTCAATGAGAAGGTTGTTTGTTAGAGTATAGGTGAATATATCATCGATATCAATGACAAGCATTTTTCCTGTGTTCCTCACCGTGTATTGATCCAGGTCGAGCACCAATGTTGGAATCTGTCCTCCATAGTTACTGTCCATATCACTATGACTCAATTCTCCCTCTACAGGTGTTTCTAAAAGATAAACTGAGAAGTTGTCATACACAACATCACCAAGGCCAGTTACAGGGAATCGAAGCTTATCGATAGTTCCTGCAACATCAAACAGAGAAGTATTGTACTTGTATTGGAACCGCCATGCGGAGCCGGAGGACACTCCAAATGGGAACGAATTGCTGATGAGTCCACCACTCAGTATCTCCTCACCAACCAGTTCAAGAAAAACACCCTGTGTCCTACTTGTGTATACTACACATGAATGATATGCCCAAGCACCTGGACCTTGTATTATTGATGTAGACCCACCGACATCTGAATAGTACCCTTGGGCTGTACCTGAAGCTCCTTTGTGCCGAATCTCAATAATTAGGTTCAAGCTAGATACAGCAACGAATGTGTTTTCAATATCAAACACCATGTAACCATTTTCTATATTCGCAGTATACTCTGACCGATTTAGTACCTGAATTGGTGTTTTACCATTGAAATTATCCTCAAAGTCAGTTGTTAATGGATTGAGTCCACCAGACAATAGATAGATTGCCAAATCATCGAATGTTGTTGAACCAAATGCAACGTCAACCTCAAAATACAGCTTGTCTATAACACCAGAATGTGAAATCAAGCTTGCAGGCCACAAGAACTGGCCTCTTGACTCTAAAGCGGAATCAAATATGTCCGTCTGAGCTGCTCCAGAGTGGTAGGTGCTGTGAAGAGTTGTAAAGTGAGTTTGACTCTCATTGAACAATCGAGTGTCGTCATAGGTGTCGCTATTCCATACCTCAACTTCATAGTTCGTTTGTGAGTCAGAAGGATCTCCATCACTGAAAGACCAACCTAATTCTGGAGTTGAATCAATGATGTATTCTGTTTGAGGTGATTCTGAAAAACCGTTTACTGTCAGGTTGCCAGTTGTCGGAATTTCATATTCAAGTGCGATATTTGGTATCGTATTTGTTCCATCTGTTATACTAGTTTCTCGACACACGAATCCTTTCATTGAAGGAGTTGAAAGAGATTCGTCGACTTGACGCAGGATTAGTGTCAGAATTCCATCTTCACTAATTGTCTGGATCACTTCATCTGTTATTTCCCATTCGTACCAGTTGTCATCCAAGAACATGTTCGGACTACTTGGTGAATCTATCACATCACAAGGAACTGGATTATAATTTGGCTCATTGTCCCATGTTAGAGTATCCTCTGACCAAGTATCATTGTCAGAGAAGTGTACTCCGAAAGACTCGTCAGCATCATCAAGACTAAAGTCCATGTAGAGATTCAGAGTGGCTCTCGTGAATACTACATTTTCAGGGATATGAGTTAGATAGAATTTCAACCATATTCGGGCAAGATATCCTCCACTCGCTGAATCGTTGCCACAGAACAGACCTCCTTCGGAGGGAAAATCATCATGTGTTTGTGATGGCTCTTCATCCATGGTGAACGTATCATCACTCACTCTAACTACAACCACATCACTTCCTGGTGTGGCCGCACGGACTGCAGTATCCTCGACGACTCCATTTGAATTTTGATAGACTGTTGCAGAGGGTGTCGTCTGTAGCACAGGTATGACTAGGCTAATTGTCAATAATATAACCAACAATGTGGTGGTCTTTCTCATGTAATCAGACTCCCTTGGGTTTCACTCAAGAACAGAATGGAGCGTGCTTAAGTGATACCTATGGATAGTTCCAGCAAGAAAGGCTATTTCATTGTTGTTGATTTTTAGTTGTTTAGAAGAATATTTTCAAGAATCAGATGAAGACAAATCCTCTGTCATACTCCTCCTTCAGCCGCATCACCATCTTCACCTTCATGTGATGAGAGAGTACAAGTGAGAATGAATAGGCTCTCTCAAGACTCTCAAGGATTTCAAGGAGTTTCATTGATTGATCAGTTTTCCTTAGCTTCTGAGTTTCAGCAACAAACTCAGAAAGTCGATTCTTCATTCTGTCGATGTACATGGCTGTGCGATCGAAGTAGCCAAGCATCAGATTAGAGAACAGGAGTCCAGGTCGGTAGTACTTGACTCTTGAACCTTCTTTCTTCGTGAACTTGACAACACCTCGGTCCTTGATAAGCGATAAGATTTCAGAGATGGTGCTCCTAGGAAGTTGTGTCAAATGTTCAATCTGTTCTTGTGTTGTGGTTCCCTCAAGAATCACTGCGTGTGCAACCATGAATTGGTTTGCTAGTACTTGTGAATAGAGAGGATTGAAGTTTGATTTCACTCCTGTGAGATACTCGCTCTTGAGGCCGCTTGAAGGGGACTCTTCGGCGAGTGTAGAACTCTCGTACTCATTGGAAGCTTCCCTCAATTTCACCAAGAAGTCTGATAGAGGCCTCTGATTCAAAGATTCCAGTTTGAGAATCTTCTTTGTATCAAGCCTTCCGTCTTTCATTGCTTGTTCGAACAGTATGGCATTGTCCTTACGAATCTCATGAGTGAGGTTGAGGTAGAGGAGGAGATTGTTCAGATAGTCGACGAATCGTTTCAGGGAAGAAACCTTCTTCACTTCCACCATGGCCTTTTCCAAGATTGGGATGATGAACCCTGTATCCAGGTCTTGGACTTCTGTTCGTTTCTGTGTCAAATCAAGAGCGAAGCGATCGGGTGCATCGTATTGATAGTAATTTTTCCTTTCCCCGACCTTCTTTATTGTCCGAACTGGGAAGAGGAGCTGGATCTTCTGAATTGTGAGTGAAATGGTAGCCTGAGAGAATCCAGTAAGCTCCATGATTCTCTCCTGACTCGCCGGTTCAGACTCAACCATTATCGAGAGAAGACAACCATAGACATTCCGAGGATAGGGATTTCCACCATGGACTTCCTCCATCCAGCTGATGAATGCACGCTTGATCTTCTCGAGGCTCATACTGATCACTCTTTCTAGCAAATGCTTATTTCGCAAATATTTAAAAGTTCCGAAATATGTATGAACTTGAGAAATATGACAATTTCACAAGACAATACACCATACAGAAAAGAAGTTACTAGACAGGAGCGTCGGTTCCTGTTTTCTCCAACATCAGACATATCGCTTGCACTCAGACTACGAGGACAAGTGTCCGAAGAGGATCTACGAAGTGCCGTAGACAAGCTCCTCGTATCATATCCTTTGTTTGGAGTCAGGTTAGAATGGGTAGACAATGATGTACACTGGTCAACTACAGAGGGAGCTGCAGAAGTCCCTGTGAAGGTATATCCGAGAGAATCAGACTCCACTTGGATTGAAGTCCTCAACAAAGAACATGCAATTCCCCTGCGACCATCCAAAGGACCACTGACGAAATTTGTCCTTGTCAAAGGAAATGATGTATCGGAGTTGATGATCTACTGTCATCACTCAATCAGTGATGGTCGGTCTATGGAGTTCGCACTGCGTGAAGTTCTACTTCATCTTGCAGACCCCAATCGAGAACCACCAAGATTTCCAGAAGCACCTCCGATGACACCAGAAATCTTCCCGAAGGGTGCTGCTGTTGGGAAGGTCAGAGCTTCCTTGATAGGTCGTTTCAACAAGAACTGGGAGAAAGAGAGAGTACTCTTCGATGAAGAGGATTTGACCAACCTCTGGGAGGCAGTCTGGAAAAACACGGAGTATGGCTTAGAGATAATTGAGTTTAGTCAGGAGGAAACTCAGCAACTCATTGAAATTTCCCGAAGTGAGGGAGTGACTCTGAATTCTACAATCCTCGTCACATTCGTAAAAGCCAGACATGATGCGATAGGTCGAGATTCTGACAAGATGTCAGTGGCAACAACTGTGGATGCTCGAAAGAGACTGGCAGTTGATTGTAGCGAGGCTGTAGGATTCTATGCTGGAGGTTCTTTCCTTGATTTCAACTACAGAGAAAAGAAATCACTCTGGGACAATGTTCGTGCATATCACAAAGATGTGGAAAATCAACTGCAAGGACCTAAGATCTTCAGTGTTGGTGCGGACCATTTTGTACTAGACCAGACCTTGGTTGATGCTATCATAATTGCGTTAGCTGGAGATCAAGTCGAACCCCACCAGAGTCGCTACGAGAAGATCTCAGATTTTGCTAGTAAGACAGACGGATTAGCAGTGTCATTCGGAGAAAGGATGATGAGTAATTCACCACAGCTCATGAGCACAAATCTTGGAAAGCTGGACATCCCAGATGAGATTCCAAGCATCCAGGTCGAGAGAGCATTCTTTGCACCGTCTTCAGCGATGGGAATGGAGATTGTCCTTGGCGTTGCTACAGTGAATGGTAGACTGACTATCACACTGAACTATTACGAAGGGTACGTAGATGGCAAGAACATCAAGAGTGTCCGTGACAGAGCTGAAGAGATTCTCAGAGGTCTGATTGAGTAGCAAGACCACAAGGACTTAATGCAACTCAGGCATACCAGAGAAATCCGGAGTAATAATTGATGGATCAACAGAGTGAAGCTGAGTCCAATACACAAGATCTGATTGCCTACTTCCAAGAACTTCTTGAAGAGGAAGGCGAGAAGGGTGATATTGGAGTCACAAGCTTTCACTCTGTCTTTGATGTTTTGATTGATGTACAACAGCAGAAACTACGCCAAATGGCCGGAGAACGTTTTGACTCACTGTATGAATCTGGTTCGATCATATGCATAGGTGTCGCTTACAAGGATCCAGCGATTGACTGGATCGATCCCAGACACGATGGAACTCCGGACTACAAACTCTGGAACGAGTATGCGAGGGAGTACGACAGGATTAACCAGGTCCTCAACCGAATGGCTGTTTCAATTGCAGACCGCTTTGATAGCATTCCTCTCAAGGCGACCATCGGCGGAAAGATTGGGGATGTTAACCATGTGCATGATTACTTCCCAATGGTAGTATCTCACAGAGTTGTGGCTGAAAAGTCTGGACTTGGATGGCGAGGCAAGAACCAGCTCGTGATCCATGAGAAATTCAGCTGCGCCATCCGCTTCTCGTCAGTTCTGACTAACCTACCCTTGGTCCATGGAGAGAGTATGGGATCTAAGTGTGGAGAATGCAGTGCATGTGAGGATGCATGTGGGTACATCAGACACAGAGACAAATTGTCGGACTACCGAGAGAACTGTCGAAAGTACATCCTGTTCCTAAAATCCAAGGGAATCGAGAAGGACATCTGTGGGAAGTGCATCAAGGCCTGTTATCGTAGCAGTCTCTTCAGTGAGCAGTTCACACTTTAGTTTCTGAATGTCTTCTTGGATTCACTCCACCAGGAGTTCCAAGCATCTAGCATTCTGTTATAGTCTGCTTCTTGGAGACCTCCAACAAAGGTCGGTCCCGGATTGCCCAATGCTCTGCGGATCAGAACGATCTGTCCAGCATGCCCTAAGTAATGCAACGCAATTCGCTGAAGACTCTCCTCAAGTGTTTCGTTAATCTCAGAGAACAAGACCTCGGGATACGCATCATCATCTAGAGACTCGAGATACGAGAATCCCAGCCTAGAAACATCAAGATACTCATCCACGAGTTCTTCGAAGGAGAAGGGAGGTTTGGCTGATTCAATCTCCTCCTTTGTCGTACCATAGCGAAAGTAGTGCATCACTTCTTTCGAGAAAAGGCGAGTGTCCTGACAGGTCAAGCAGAGTACCATATGGAAGTGGACAAAACAGTGGCCCACAATCCAACTGACACTGTTGAACTCTGGTTGTGTTCTTTTGTCTACCTCCTCCGGTCTGATTCCCTTGAATGAGTTGAGGAGGTTCACCTCTGCAGCTCGGAGTAGATTGATTGCAGATTTCTTCATCTCCAACACGCTCTCGATTTGTGAAGTGTCCCTGAAATAAATCCTGACATCTCAGAAAAACGATGATGTAAAAAGGAGGTTCATCATTGCCTCAGATGAGAGGGAGGTCTATGAAGAATCAGACACCATTCGCGCTGTGCATCATCGGCGGACTGTTTCTAATTGTTGCTGGATACAACCATGGAATCGCCACAATATTCCTGATCTATCTATTTGTACATGCGATTGCGGCTCTTGCCCCATTTTATGTGATCATCGACTTCGTACTGATTGGTTTGGGTGTCATCGCTTGGGCCGGAGGATATGCTGTCCTTTTAGGAGGATACTTACTCACAACCTCTCATGTCAGACTAGGTAAGTTCATTATCGCAATAGCTGCTGGCTTTGGCCTCATCAGCTTCATCCTGACAATCATGTGGTTCTTCTTGTTTGGTGGATGGGTTGGACTCTTATTCCTCATCTGGTTAGTCATGAACTCGATTTGGGCAATAGGACTGATCCTAACAATCATTGCAAGAAGCACTGCCAAGTAACCATCACTGGACCTACCAATCACTTTTCAGGTGGCTTGTTTGCCTTTATGGGAGAGGTTTCAGAAATGAGTCTTCAGGACAAGTTCGAGGAAGAGATGAAAGATATCTGTGAGGAGTACAGCAATCTACTAAAACAAAAGAAACTCATCGAAGAACAGCTTGAAACATTGCATGACTACCTCGAGGTCACCATGCGTAAATATGACAAAGATGAGTATGATGATCCCAAGATCCCAGTGAAGGTCGACAAGATAGTCTATACTAGTGAGCGAATGAGAAAGGGAGCAAAGGACAGACTTAGGGAGATACTCAACGAAAAGCAGTGGTCCGAGATCTACAAAGAGAAGGAAGTCATATCTTATCGAGTGTCTCTTCGTGACGAGTGACTTCCTCTAATTGCCGCTGAGTTGTACCATCCTTGGGCAGTCATTTCTCATTCAGCAGCACGGAGTAGAATTGTGAACAGCCTTCCGTCACACTTCCCAAGACGACTGTAATGCTCCATCTCAAACTCGCCATTTAGCGAACTTGTCATGAGTTCCGCAGCAGTCAAATTGAGAGTTCCACTGCTGTAATCATCTTCATCTTCGATAGATTTTCCTGGAGCTACGATTATCACTTGCCAGAAACTCTCACTTGCCCTCTTGATAGATTCAATACCAATCGTCACAACCTCGCCACGAAGTCTGCACTCTAGAGCGCTGTAAAAGATATTCAGGAAGATGTGTACCAAGAGATCATTTGCCATAACAAAGGCATGGCTAGTCTCAGGTTTGAATTCAACCTTTAGGTCGTCTGTCCCTACTCTCTGTGTAAAAGTGTTGAGAGCAGAAACCACAGTTGATACGATATCTGTTGGCTCCAATCTGGTGGAATCAAGTTGGTCTGATTCACTGAGTAAACGCACATTTGAGATCAATTGCTCAGAAAACGATATGGCTGAAAACCCATCATCAGCCAGTCGTTGCCTTTGCTTATCTGACAGGCCCTCTGAACCCAGTAACTCTAGTGTTGTCATGACCATCTGGTTGTAGTTGGAAATATCGTGCATCAAGATGTCAGCGTAAAGCCCTGCCCGTCTGTGAGATGCTTGTTCATCTTGGATAGCTCGGACATAAAGCCAGATCAAGAGTGGTGGACCAACTAGTAGTCCTACGAAGAGGAGAATCTCTGAAATCCACCATGCAGTAGTCCATGTTACATTGTAGCTCTTCAGAATATTCGGTAGAATCCACATGCCTAAATAGAATGCAACGACCATCTCAACAGGAGGTTTCCCTCTTGAATTCTCAGCTAACAGGAAGATGAGGTATGTCAGGGCGAACATGATTACAAGATTCAGTCCAAGAAGAACGATTGCGCCATAGGGGCTGGTTACCAATCCAGGATCTACACTCAGAACCATCTGATTTAGTAACTCTGCTAGAACTACGAATATCATGAATAATAGTGAGTAGGCACTATAATTCAAGAGTGATGGACTCTCACGTTTCGTTCGAGGAGTCACTGTCCATCGTATAGTTAAAACCAGTAATACAAGTGTAATTGCACTACCAACAACAATTGGAGTGGTCAACTCACCAAGAAGGGCAACATAGGGGAGTGCGATTGCCAGTATGACCGATAGCGCTCCCCAGAGAGTGAAAATCAGAATCAATGGGACATGATTCCATATTGGCCTTCTCTTTGGATAGAGATAGAGCAATATCGCCAACATCAATGAAAGGGATGCTGCTCCTATGTGGATGATCGAGTATGCCAGAATATTCAAAGGCTCAAATTCGAAAACAAGAAGTCTGGACTCAAGTAGTATTGTGAGCATGAATGGAAGATACGCCATCAAAATCAATCCGATGACAATTCCATAAGCCGTACTACGTTGATAACCCGATTTCCTAAGGAAAGGAACACCGAATGCCAAACAGAACAGAAGGAAGGCAGCCATCTGAACTGTCTCCGCATATTCCCAGTTCATTGATGGATTGGCAAGGTTCAGTACAGTACTGACTGAGGATACTAATAGGAGGAGAATCGCACTGACCATGTATCCGATGTTAACTGGGAAATACTCCTGTGTGGTTCTTGGAATCAAAAGGGCCGCAACTATGAATCCAACAATAGAAATCCCTCCAAGTACCCATCCCAGGTAAACAAGGTTGGCTTGACTGAGGACAGGCATGAAATATTGCACAATTCCGTAAAGTGCAGAGGGAATTAGGATTGCTAGAGAGAAGAAGAATCTGTTCGGAACCTTTTGTTCTTCTATCGGGATTCTTCTTAATACACAGAGACTCGCACCCGCAATCAGAACTCCGAAGATAGCAAACTCAAGCAAATCTCCAACAGTATTCTCCAGAGTCCGGAGGATATCATCCTCAGGAGGTAGGAATCTGTTTTGGATTGCACTGCCAATGTGTAAAATGATTGAGAAAACAAGCGCAGAGAGGACTAGCGTATTGGAACGATGAGGTCGCCGCTGATATGCCAGCACCATCAAAGCGGCAGCAATAGATACCCAGAATGCTTGGACCGTGTGAACTGCTATTCTCGTTGATGGTGTGTATGAAACAAGACCCCCTGGTCCGATTGCGAAGAGGGCTGCAAAGACAGCAAGTGGGACTAGTACAAGTACCTTCACTGCATCTCTTCTCATCCCTTGCAAAGTTTCTCAATTCCGGAGTCTATTCTACGACAAATATTGTGAAAAGAGTTTCTTTGTCATAGTGCTGTTTCTGAAGAGATTCGTCGATAGAGAATCGAAAGGAAGACCATGAGAATGATTGACGTCACCAAGAGTCCCAGATAGACTGTATTCATTCCCAAAGTGAACAAGGGTTCGAAGGCTGAGGGCACGATTGCTACTCCGAAGAATGATGCAGATGTAACAACCCCTGCAAGTACACCACGTCGCTCAGGGGAGATCACTTGACCAATTGTGATCATAAGAGGGAACAAGACTCCACCTGCCCAGCCTACTAGTGCGAGACTGAGTCCAACAAGCAGCGTGGAACTTGCTGAAGTGATATCAATAAGCAACAGCGTTGTAACAGATGTGAACAGAGTCACGAGGCCAAGTAATATTGAGATGCCATAGCCAAGAGTACGGATCATTCTACCCAATAGACCACCAGCTGTCGCACCACAGATTCCTGCAAACAGCAGCAAAAGACCGAGTAGTGTTTCATCCATGATACCTGTCAGTCCACGTGATGTCCAGACCAAAGTTCCCAGATATGACAAGGTGATGAAGAAAGTACTTAGCAGCATCAAGATGACCAGAGGTTTTCTAACCTCAATCCTCAGATTGCGAATCAGTGCCCTAACACCAGTCTCTCCTTCTATACTCCTCTCAGGACTTTCCGCTCTCAGGATGGCTATCAGTCCAATGAACATGATCACTAGCACGAGAAGATAGTGGTATTGCCAACCAAAAAGTGCCATCTGTCCAGCAACGAACGGACCTAATCCAACACCGAGTGATGCAAGACCCGAGGCGATTCCCATCCGCTTTGGAATGTCTTCTGGAACTGCACCATCAGAAAGTAGTGCTAGTATGACTGGATTGACAAATCCAAAACCCACTCCTGCTACAAGATTACCCAGCGCGAAAATTTCAATCGATGTAGCAAATGCAATCAGAAAAAGACCCGCAATGAAACCAACTAGTCCTCCTGCAATCACCTTGGTCCTTCCATAGAGGTCTGATATCGCTCCTGCGAACAACTGGAAGGTTGCAAACGGAATCATGAATGCAGGTATAGCAATCAACACTACAGTTGGATCGACGAAGAAGTCGGCGGATATAGGTCCTAGAAGAGTCAGTACTGCATTCCCCACGAAGGGCCCCAGACCGAATAGGATGTAGGATGTTGCTTCAATGAACCGGAAGGACCTCGGATTTTCACGTGATTCTATTGACTGCCCACTCATCACTTTCTGACCACGTTTGGACTCCATTAACCATTGTTAAATTATTGGGTGTGTTCGAAACTCATCAATTTCAACCCGCAGATCCAAAACACCTTAGAGCACGTCTGCATGCTAACAACGGCCTCTCACGCCAACTTGACCCATTCTTTTTGAAGCTCTAACATCTCATCCAGAAAATCATTGATCAGGTGTTTACTCGGAAAATTAGGATCTGCTTGGAGAGCTTGGACGGCAAATTCTCTAGAACCACTGAGTACTGTCTTCACCACTAGGTCCTGAACACGGACTTCTTCCCTTAGTAAATCAACAAGTGGTTCTGGATATTCTCCAAGAGGTATCCCTTGTACTCCTGATTTATCGACAACTCCTGGACACTCGATGATCGAATCTTCAGGAAGATTGGATATGATTCCATCATTTGGGATATTCACGGACAACTCATGATGATGGCTATCGGAAATGATTCCTTCTATTATCGGAATTGCTCGCTCTTGATCAGGTTTCACGATTTTGTGTCCCTTGTTTCTTCTAAGATTGTAGCGAATTTGAAATCCTTTGAGCCAAAGGTATTTTCGATAGACGAAGTAGAAGTTCTTGATACCTCTCATATTGACGACTTCTCTTGCCCATCCAATATATTCGCCGTAGTGAGAGTCAGTTGTATATGGCATGTATCCGAAGTTCTTCAGAATGTAGATCGTGAGGTCAACAGGAAGCGCAAGTCTTGATGATAGGGTCCATCTCCATCTATTAAGGAACTTGATGCCTCTTCGCTGAATCTCAGGGATTAGATTCTCACCTGTCTCTCTGTTTCTTGCTTCGATAATGGAACCCATGTGATTCAATCCTCCACACCACAAGTCCATCTGGTCAAATGGAATCTTCAGAATCTTCGGAAGAAGATTCTCCGCAAGATCAATCTCATGACAGAGACCAACCACCTTTAGATCAGGGTATTTTCTTTCAATGGCCAGAAGGATCCTAGACATGGGGTTGGAGTAATTGATGAATGTCGCATCAGGACATAGTTTGTTGATATCTTCACAAATGTCGAGTATGGGTGGAACTATTCTCAACGAATGGAACATCCCCCCAGGTCCACCATTCTCCCCATAGACCTGAGAGCTTCCATACTTCCATGGAACCTTCATGTCCAAGTTCCACCAGTAGAATCTCGGTCCTACTTCAATTGAATTGATAATGAACTCTGCTCCTTTCAGGGCTTCTTGACGGTTGGTTGTAGATTCCACTGAGAAATTCAGATTGTCATGGTCGATCTTTGCTTGACATGCCTCTCTCGCCAATTCCAGATTGTGTGCATCGATATCAAGTAGACTCACATGAGCTCCTTCTAGGATTTTGGAATTGAATATACTACCGCAGGTTCCTAGACCGAACTGTAAACTTCCAGCACCAATTATGACAATCTTTGTGGAAGACATCAAGAACCCATTTCATGAACCGAAATTTAACTATTCACAAAATCCGAATCGACCGTCGAGCTTATCTAAAACCTGAGCTTATTTCATTCATTGCGTGTGAGAGGTCTGGAGTGTGTACAAGCACTACGAGACATCCGATGATGTATTCGTGGACAGAGAGGAACATATCGAGTGGATGAACGAGGCTCTCGAGAGATGTAAGAAGGAACCAGTCGTACTCCATCTCAAAGGTATCGGCGGGATTGGTAAGTCCTCATTACTGAAGCACTGGATGAACACCCATGAGAAGGCGATTCGTTTGGACTGTGAGCAATACACAGAGTTCTATCAAAGGCTGAACATCTTAGCAAAGGGAGCAGTGCTCCAAGGTGTCAAACTCAAGAGATTTGACATTCTATGGCAGATTCGTCAGCGTTTCGTGGAAGGTGTCGAGCCTGTCAGGGAAGAGGGACGTGAGTGGGCGAAAGAAGTTGTGATGGCAATCCCCTTCATCGGGTCTCTCGCGAGTATTGGAAGTGCGATTAATGCAGTAGGGGCTAAGGTCACTCCGAAGTTGAAGGGGAAGTATGGGACCATTGGCAAGTGGCTTCAGGAAAACCTCGGAAAGAATCACATTGAGCAGCTCCTCGAGATTCTTTGGAAAGACCCTCGTCGCGCCGAGTTTCTTTATCTGTCAGCATTGTTAGATGACATCAATAATCGAGATGAGGCTGATGAGCCTATTCTCTTCCTTTTAGACCATTTCGAATATGTGGACAATGTCAAAGCGCAATGGAAGTATCAGAAGCAGAAAATCCATGAAACCCAGCTCTGGACAATATTTCTTTCAAATCTCACTAAATGTGTAGGGGTGCTGGCCAGTAGGCGATCAGCAAGCAAAAGTGAAGCATTTGAAGTCGAAGAGAGTGAACTCACAGAGTTGGACAGAGAGAGTTGCCTTGAGATGATGGACCTTCAAGGTGTAGAAGGTGAAACCCTTCAACAAACGATTGTGAGTGTCAGTGGTGGCAACCCATTTGTGATTGATGCCATCTGCGACATGATAAACACAAGTGAAGTGACTCTGGAGGACATTGAGGGTCTCCGTGCAGATACACTCTCAGAAGTCCGGTTGAAGGTATGGAGAAGGCTCTTCCGCGAAGCTGATGGCCTGTACAAATTGATCAACCGAGCTGGTATAGTTCCATATTTCAATGAGAGAATAATGCGAACCATCTCTCCAGAGATGACTCCAGATAATTGGGATCGTTTGAGAAGACTAAGTTTTGTGAATGACAGAAATGATGGTACATTCGTCCTGCATGACCTTGCTGAAGATCTGGTACGGGCTGAGTTGAGCGACGGTCTGAGCAATCTCGTGGACGAAGTATCAGGTCTTCTTGAGAAGAAACACAGCGAGGAATCAGACTTTGTACTTCTTGGAATGGCATTTTCCGTTCGAGTATTGGTGGAGCCAACTATCGTTCTGGAAGATTTTGCAGTAGAATGGGATAATCTAAGTTGGCAAGGCAGATTCTCTGAAGGACTTCTTCTCTGCGAATCTACTCATATGCCTACAAAAGAAACAGAGGCATTTCGAAAATTAGGAAAATCACATTTCTTGATATTCTTAGATAGAATGGCAGATGGGGAACATGAAATAATAGAAGCAATCGAATATTTTGAGAATATTGATTCAATAACTGAGATTGAACGTAAACGGTATCTTGCTATTGCGTATTCCAGATTGGGATTACTTGGAATGAGAACAAACAGAAACTCTAAGGCAGATGAGTCATTCAGAGAGAGTATTGACCTAATGAATGAAGTAGTTCCAGGATCTATTGATCATCTTTCACCTGGAAGAATAAGCCTTGAAAAATATGGTTGGATTCTCTATTGGTACGCTAGTTTTCTTCGAGGTTCTAAAAGACTTCGCGAAGCTGAGGAAGCATACCACGAATCTATGAAGCAATTTGAAATATTCATGAATAAGAAAGATGATCCGTTATCCGATCTTCATAGAAGATTTTTCGAACTCGCTCAACTTGAACTTGGTGTGATCCTTAGTGATCTTGGTAGACTGGAGGAGGCTGAAAACACTATCCGATTATTGCTAGAAAGAGAATTAGAAGACAATTCGATTGTAGTTTCTAATTGTTACGCTCTTCTGAGCCGCATTCTTCTCCAGTTGAATCGACCACTTGAAGCATTAGATTGGACTAGAAAAGACTTGAAGTTTGCTGATGTGTTTTCAGAATTCACTGCGTTCGTAATAGATACCTATTGGGGGTTCATATTGACAACACACGCACTGGGAAGATATTCCGACGCGCTTTTGAAGACCGAGGAATTACTTTCTTTAGCAAAGGAATCCATGGAGAAGACTCCTGAATTATATTCAACATGGGTAGCATCATTACTGGAGCGAAAGGCCATTCTCTTACGTCTATCTGGAAAGGTTGAAGAAGCCGAAAAGAATTACAAGAAGTCCCCTGCCCGGGGCTATGATAAGTTTGCATCTATCGGAATAAAAAATTTGCCTTTAAAAGTTGGGTTACAGCTCTCTTCCCGCATACCGACTGCTAAATACCATAATGTTCCTTTGGAGCCGTACTCCGCAGGCAAAGTCGAATTTTCGATTACAGGATTGGCTTCATTCTCGCAAAATCCGCTTTTTCCTGAAGAATCACTAAATGCGCATATCAACTTCGGATATCTGGATCATAATGACAATGGTGAAGAAT
>Ga0209536_100007128_pt1 | contig 16979 bp, 17 predicted proteins | sample DeeMarSeWOR28_12_FD_187461 | JGI IMG/M metagenome (GOLD analysis project Ga0209536, IMG submission 187461) | Marine sediment microbial communities from White Oak River estuary, North Carolina - WOR-2-8_12 (SPAdes) (version 2) | ecosystem: Environmental > Aquatic > Marine > Intertidal zone >... | reverse complement strand
TCTAGCGGCATGACCGGCGCGGCGGTGCTTGCTTCGCGCGGAGCCATGCGCTCCGGAGTAGGCTACGCGATTCTCTCAGTCCCTAAGTCCTTAGTCCTTTTAGTCGATTCGATGATCCCCGAAGTCGTCACTATTCCGTTTGAACAGATTCCAAAGTTTAAAAAGAAAGTTAACGCCATCGCAATTGGTCCTGGTATCGGTGTAAATCGTAAGGCAAAAAAACTCATATCGTCCCTCGTCGCCCGTCCCACGACCCTCATTATTGACGCCGACGGTATAAACAATCTTGGCAAGAACCCGAAAAGGCTGAAAAAGGCGAAGGCGAAGGTTATTCTAACTCCCCATCCGGGAGAAATGTCGCGGCTGATCGGCAAAAGGATCAAAGATATCCAGAAGCACCGTGACGCGATCGCCCTCGAAACCGCCAAGAAGCTCGGCTGCATTATCGTTTTGAAAGGTCACAAAACGGCCGTGGCTGACCCGACGGGAAAGCTTTTTGTCAATCCATCCGGCAATCCGGGGATGGCGTCAGCCGGAGTAGGGGATGTTCTGACCGGGATGATCGGCGGTCTCGCCGCGCAGGGGCTCTCTCCATGGGACGCGGCCGTGGCCGGAGTTTTTCTTCACGGATGCGCAGGGGATCTGGCGGCAAAAGAAAAAGGTGAATACGGGATGATCGCAAGCGATCTGGTCGAGAAAGTGCCATATGCCATATCGAAAAATACCTGAAAACGTAGGCCATAAAACGATCGAGATCCTTGAAGGATTCGGAAAAACCGTGACCTTGGGGTTTGAGGCGGTCAAGGGCATCCTTAACGGCAAGGTAAATGTTAAACTGACCGTCGAGCAAATGGTCAAGATTGGCGTGGATTCGCTTCCTTTGACCCTCGTTACCGCCTCATTTATCGGTATGGTCTTTGCCCTGCAGATCGCGGGAGAATTCGTAAAGTTCGGCGCGGGCAAATTTGTCGGCGGCGTGATGGCCATCGGCATCGCCCGCGAGCTCGGCCCCGCCGTCACCGGGATCGTGATCTCCGCCCGGGTATCGGCCGCGGTATCCGCCGAGATCGGGACCATGCAGGTCAAGGAGCAGATCGACGCCCTGCGCGCGCTGGGAGCGAACCCGATAAGATATCTGGTGATCCCGCGGTTTATCGCCGCCGCGGCAATGCTCCCGCTGCTCACTATTTTAGCCAATGTTGTGGGTTTTGGCGGCGGCTATATTGTAGCTACGTTTTTCGGAAATATAAATCCCGTCCAGTACCTGGAGACCGCCCAACGGCTCTTAAAGCTTTGGGACGTCTACGGCGGCCTTTTGAAGACCCTGATCTTCGGGATGGTGATCTCGATCATCGCCTGTTACAAGGGGCTGAATACCAAAGGCGGCGCCAAGGGAGTCGGCGACGCGACGACTTCATCCGTCGTGACTTCGCTGATAAGTCTATTCATTTTGAATTATTTCCTGTCGATATTATTTTTTAAATGATAAAACTCATAAATTTAACTAAATATTTCGATAAATTAAGGGTTCTCGAAGGGATCAGCTACGAGATCCCCGAGTCTGAATCTCTGGCCGTCATCGGGCCTTCCGGCTGCGGGAAAAGCACTCTCCTGCGCCTCTTGATGCGGCTGGACACCCCGACCGCGGGGAAAATATTGATCGACAACCGTGAACTCGGCAAGCTCGGACTGGAAGAGGTGATCAAACTGCGCAAACGGATCGGGATGATCTTCCAGAGCTCCGCCTTGTTCGATTCGATGAACGTCTTTGACAATGTGGCTTTCGGACTGCGCCAGCATGGCGAGCATTCGAAAAAAGATCTCGAGAGGATCGTGGCGGAGAAGCTCGAGATGGTAGAGCTCACGGGGACCGAAGAGCTGATGCCGGACGAGCTTTCCGGAGGGATGCAGAAGAGGGTTAGCATCGCCCGGGCGCTGGCTTTTAACCCCAGCATCATCCTTTATGATGAGCCGACCACGGGGCTCGACCCGATTACCTCTGTTACAATTGAGAATTTAATGATAAAATTGAAGCGCGAATTAAAGGTGACGTCGATCATCGTGACGCATGTTATGCAGACGGTTAACCGGGTGGCCGAAAAGATCGTGCTGCTCGACGAGGGCAGGTTTATTGAATGCGGGACTCCCGAAGAGACCGCGCGCTCACATGATCCGATCGTCAAGCGGTTCATAACAGGAGGGCTGTAAATGGGTCTCTCGACCGCCGCTAAAGTCGGAATCCTAACGCTGGTCGCCCTGATCGCTCTGGGCGCCGTAATTGTCTGGAAAACCGAGCTTTTTATGGTTAGGCAAGGATTTCCGATGATCGGCTCGTTCGAAAACATCGAAGGCCTGACCATCGGGTCCGAGGTCCGTTTCCGCGGTTTTAAGGTCGGGAAGGTTCTGCGCATCGATCCCGGCCCTTACGATATCAAGGTTTATTCCGTTGTCGATAAAGACGTCGAGATCCCGGCAGACTCCCGCCTCCGCGTAGCTTATGACGGGATCGTGGGCTTAAAGTACATGGAGATTCGGCCGGGGACCTCCGAGACACTTTATAATCCTCCCGCTGAGCTGCACGGGCAGAGGACCGCGGCCATCGTGGATTTTATCGATATCGGCTCGCAGAACCTGGTTGAGACCAAGAAGATCCTTGAGAATATACGGGCGATCATCGAAAATAAGGAGCTGCAGGCATCGGTTTACCAGACCGTGTTTACCGCCGAAAAGATCGCCCAGGACATCGCCAAGTTGACTGAAGAACTGCGTAAAACCAACGAAGGGATCCAGTCCATCGTATCCGACCCTAAGTTCCAGGAGAACGTAAAGGGGACCATCCGCGAGACCAAGCGCACGTTGACCTCCGCCAACGAATTTTTCGAATCTGCCGGCAAGATCAACTTACGGGCTTCGGGCGGAGTGGATCTGGGCTCAACTGCCAACGCTGCGCTGGGCAATATTGATGTTGTCCGGGATGAGAATAATTATTTCCGCTTTGGGATAGGAGAGGGGCCCACGCGCACGGTCAGCCTGCTCGATATGCTCTTCACTTCAAAAGTATCCGAAGATTTTGGCTACCGCATAGGGTTAATTAATAACCAATTAGGCGGCGGATTGGCTTATTATCCGTCACTAAAGACCGTGCTTAGGGGCGACATCTATGATATTAACAATCCCCGGCCCGCCTGGCCGCGTCTCCGCTTTGCATACGGTTATGAGATGCGAGATTATATCGATCTTATGCTCCAGGCGGATGATGTCCTGAACGAGGGCCAGCGCAACTATACTATCGGCATAAGAGTAAAACCCCCGGGCGAAAAAGTATATTAAAATAATAAGGAGGAGTAGAAATGAAAAAAGTTGTTTTCGCGTTTCTTTTAGCGGTTCTTGTTTTCGTTTCCGGATCACAGGCTTTGATCGGGGTGGGTGTAGGTGCGGCAATGAATACGGCGAAGGATCCGGCTCTCACCGGGCTGGCGCTCGAGGTCAATCTGCCGCTCCCAATCATCCCATTATTTGATACCAGACTTGAAGCTAATTTTTATCAAGCCAGCAGCGGGGGGATCAATTTTAACATGACCCCTTTAACCCTGACCCAGACCTTTAATTTCCCGATGCTGCCGGTTTATGCCGGATTTGGCGTTGGGACCGTCCTTTTAAGCAGCTCCGACGCGAGTTTTGTTGCGCCGTCCACCGTATTGAGCTACAGCGGTTATGTCGGTTACAAAAAGTCGCTTATCCCGACGACCGACCTGTTTATTCAGGGCGGCTACGTATCCAGCAAATTCGATGTTGCCCCTGGAATCAGCTATGACAGTTCAGGGATCGAAATTAAGGGTGGCATAAGATTCGGGATTTGATCCGGCTAAAGCTATTTTTACTCATATTTCTGCTCGCGGTTGGCCCGGCGTGGGCCAAAAGCAATGTCGTCTTTAAAAAGACGATCAACCAGCAGCTGCTTACCATCCAATCTCCGGCGGCCTACATGTCGGGCGGCAAGAAAATCTTCGTCGACAAAAGCAGCAGTTTTAAGGTTTACATCACCTACGGCGACCTCAAGATCCGGGCCAACAAGGCGGCTTATGACTATAAAAGCATGATCGTTGAGCTCCACGACGGCTTTAACGGAGAGTTTGACCAGTATACGATCGCCGGAGAATATTTCCGGATCAATCCCCGGACCGGACACTATATGGGGCAAAGGCTCGAATTCGGCTATCTTTTTGCCACGCTCAACGGTGAGGAATATGAATTCTTCGGCGATTATATTCTAATTAAGGATATCTCCACGTCGCCGCTGCAGTTCCCGATCTTCAATCTGGATATCGGCGAGCTCAAGATCCATCCCGGCTATTCGCTGGCTTCGGGCACCCGGCTCAAGTTTTTTAGTGTCCCGTTTTATTACATCCCATTATATATGGAAGACGGCCGCCGGAATTATTTTGAGCTCGATTTTCCGGCGCTTGTTCTAAAGAAGGATATTTTTCACGACGCCCATGGATCGATCCATACCCATTACTTTTTTAATTCCGCGCTCTTCGGAGACCTGTCGCTAAGATTCTCGGACAAAGACGGTGGAGGGGCCGAGGTCCAGCAGATCGTGCGGTTAAACGACCACCACCAGATGCAGCTTGATTATGTCTGGTGGGAGAAGGCGCCTGCCCAGTCAAATTTTTCATATATTTTTAACTTCTTTGATAACCCGCGCCGTCCGGACAGACAATTGTCCTTTAGAGAGCGCCAGCTGCAGGAAGAGCATATCTCGAGGATCGATCCCAACCTGGGTTTGCGCTGCGATTATACGCAAAATGAGGAGATCGAGCGCAGTATTGTCGACCGTATGCCGGACGTTTCTTTGACTGGCTATCTCTACGGTATTTTCAATGATCATCAATATACCCTGACGCCGTCGCTTCATTACGGGAAGATAATGGAGAAAAGGATCTTCCCGGAGGACCAGCCCGCCCAGGATGTGGACCGCGATTATACGCGGACCCGGGGAGAGGTAAATTATACTTATTATCTCGAAACCCCCAGATTAAGCCCTTTTATTAACAAGGTTCTTTGGGGAATTGATTATGAGCACTCTATTTATGACCCGGGGAACGCGGATAGGGGACGGCTTTCGACCTCGATTACGGCCCGCCGGCCCATTTTAAAGCAATTAGGCTTCTATTATGAGACAATTTTGACCAAAACATTAGTGGATTACGGCCAAAGCCCGTTCTTTTTTGAGGAATACGGGCGCTTATTTGACAGCGCGGTGCTGGATCTATACCTGCAGTTGCCGGTATTAATTGCCGGGAACCGGTTTATCTATGATATAACCAACTGGCAATCGTATAATGAGATCTATTATGTGGGGATAAAATCCGGCAACAACTATGCCACGGTCCAGTATAACCGCCGTTTCAAGTCCTGGGAATTCGCTTTTATGCGCAAAGAAGCGGCGTTCTGAGCCAGAAGGGCCCATTATAGACCTTAAAAACCGCCTCACCATCTACGTCGCATAATATATCTTATGTCAAGTTATACCCAGGTGATGATTGGCTGTTTTTAGGCCTTTTAATGCGAAAAATAACGTCACCGAGGACTTGTCCACAATGGATATATACAGGTTTTTATGCGTAGCCCTACCTCGTCTGCTTATGAAACCCTCTGACAACTTCTCGAAACCTCACGAAACGTTGAGTTGATTATGCTATAATTATGTAAATCGGAGGTATTTAACATGAATGCAGAAACCGGTAAATTTTGCCCCCTAATAAACAAGGATTGCGTCCAGAACAAATGCATGTTCTACGATGCGGATTCCACATTCGGGCCGCTTTGCTCGGTCAAATCTACGGCTAAATACATGAAGCAGATGGTTACCGGCGAAGATGAGGATTATATGGATGAGGATGAAGATATCCTGGGCAGCGAAGGCGATCTTTTTGAGGAACCGGATGAGGATATTGAGGAACCCGAAGATAATCCGCCGGATCCGGCAAATAACTAATATCTCACGAATGAGCGTATCACAAATTACTCGAATTCTTTGTACCTCGAATTCTATCCCTAATTTCCTCTAATTACTCTTATTTTTCTCAGCCCTTTTCGAGTGATTCGTGGAGATTCGAGAATAAATTAGCGGAACTACGATTAGGGTTATTTGAGATAGGCCAATTAGTGAGAGATTTGAGACAAGGTTAGATCTGCAACTTTATATGCTTTAAAAAACGCAATTTAAGCCACGTTAGCATTCCGGGACGCACCATCAATACCGTTAGAGAAGATCCTTCCAATAATCATCATCGGGATCCATTTCTCTGGGCGTCAACTGGAGTTCGGGGATGCCTTCCATCGGCTCGATCTCAACCGGCTCAAGATCGATCTGCATTATCTTGGAGTTCGAAAAAGCCGCGAACGATCCGCCCGCCTTGGGGCTCGTACTTGCCGCGATCAGCCCGGTCATTACATAATAATCGCCTTCGGGCTGAGTTTCGGTAAAAATGCTTAAGACCTTTGGGCCCGCGGTTTCCTGGCCGATATCAAAGAGCTCGCCTTTCACCAGTTCATCCTGCCCGTTCTCCACAGCCTTGAAGATACTTACGGGTACGCTGATATTTGAATAGGTCGAGGGCTTGGCCGCCTTGGCATCCGGGATCAGAACGCCGACTTTTGCAGCAAGGAGTTTCCCGCCGTAAAAATGAAAAGGCCTTCCTTTTACCAGATGCCGGGCCATATTGCCCGGATTGCCGTCGGAGACAACAGCCATGGAAACGATCCCATCTTTGTCGGCCCAAATAAATGAATAATTTCCGGATGTATCGCTGGCAAATATTTCATAATCTTCAGGCTTTGTAATCGATTTTTGCAGGAAAAACTTCGTTAAATTTTTCCCATGCGGCTGGAGCGGAATAGGCTGGATCGGATCGGAGAAAGCAACGGAAACCAAACAAAAAACCGCGATCATGATCAAACCTGATACTTTTTTCATAATTATTTCCCCTCCCTAATAATATCAATAGGCCCGAATGCTCGAATAAACTGCTCGAATACCCGAATATGATTATATTTTAGACTTTGTGGGAGGAATGTCAAGCCAGTAGCCTTGAATATAGACAGCATTTCCCATATAATTAACTACCCATGATCTTTGATTATCTTAAATCCGGCGGCAGCATATCGATTGGAGGAAATAATCTTTCCACCATCTTTTCGGTTAATTTTACCGCCATGATCGTCATCATTTCCCATGTCTTGACCCTGAGTTTGCTGGTTTCGGCAGCGTTGTTTGCCTTGATCACATTTCTGGCCTACCCGCCTTTCCCGACATATCTGCTCGGCATATTTTCATCGGCAAAAAATATTCCGTTCCTGGGCTCAACAACCGGCCTGGTCATGTCCAGCTTGGTTATATTCTGGATCATCTATTCTCTTATTTATAAGATAATTTACAGTCTATTCCTTTGGTACGTCGACGCGTTCGCCCGTCATCATCTGGAAGTATAAATTGGGAGGATTTTATGAGCATCTCTGATTGGCTATTTGGGAAAAATAAAAAAAAGCCGGAATCCGAACATCTCGCAATTGAGCTTAAAGAAACCGATTTTGCCGACGCGCGCCTTTATTATGCCCTAAAACATTTAGTGGAAGATGGCCCATTGACGCTCGAAAATCTGAACCGCGAGAGCACCTTGGAGCTCGGCGAAAAACGCATTGAAAATCTGTCGGGGATCGAGATTTTAAGCCATCTAAGCAATTTAGATTATCTAAAGCTTAATGAGAATAAGATTACGGATATCACTCCCCTCGCCGCACTTACCCAAGTGGGAGATCTGGCTCTTTACGAAAACAAAATAACCGATGTTTCTCCTCTTCACAATCTCACCGCTCTTTACGACATTGACCTGGCAGATAACCAAATAACCGATATTTCAGCCGTGGCCAATCTCACCAACCTTATTGAGCTTGATATATCCGATAATAAGGTAACGGATATCTGGGCGGTTAGTAATCTGCATAAGCTCGAAGAACTTGTCTTATCATGTAATCCGATCAATGATTTCTCGGCTTTAAGCGGGATGAAGAACTTGAAGACGCTGCGGATCGACGGGATGAAAATCAGCGATCTTTCGTTCCTGGCCGGCATGACCGGGCTCGAAGACCTGGATATCAGCAATAATAATATTAAAGATATTTCGATTCTGAGTAATCTTAGGAATCTAAAGCGGGTCTCGCTCGAAGATAACGCGATCGCCGATATGGGCCCGGTAGACCATGTTTCCGAAGTCGAAGGTGCCGGTGACGGCGAGCAATTAATTGACCCAAACGTGCGCACCCGCTACCGCGACGGCTCGATCATGCGCACCCTGGTCAACCGGAACGGCGAAATGGTCTTTGAGGAAATCGTTGAAAACTAATTGATTGGCTCTTCAGCGATGCACAAATAATTTAGTCTTGGCCAGCGGCTGGCCGGTATCGTGATCGACTACGTTAATAATATAAGCGCCGCTCGAAACCTTCGTGCCCCGGTCGGTCATTCCATTCCACAAGACTTTATTCAGGCGCGCCCCGCTGCCTTCTTCCCCGATCGGGATCATAATTTTCTTTACGATCTCCGCCGTCGGGCGGAAAGATTACCATCAATATCAGCCTGGCGAAGCTGAAAAAGATCCATAAAAGCGGCCTTATAATGATGAAATAAAGATCGCGAACGAAACCCTTGCTCTAATCAGCGAAAGAATGCCGGTTAATTTGAAGATCACTGCATAAAAAAGCAGCCGCCCAATTACGACCGGCTGCTTTATTTCTAGATTTGTAAATTAACGAGTCAATTGATTAATGTCAAATATTTTTATCCGGTTACTGTGTGCATATTCTTTTAATATAATACTGTACTTATTGGGATTGGCATATCTGTAATCAGTGTACTGCTTCAAGCTCTCCAGCTCAAAGGAGAATGATTTGCATCCAGCCTTATAAATTTCCACAACATCCCCATTATCTGCATAAAAACTTACATACCCACGATTATCTGTAATAAAGATTTTTACCTTTTCTCCTCCACTTTCGATAACCTGAACTGTAGCTCTTATTGCTGGATATAGAGTAGCTAACTCAACATTCCCAGGCTCAAGCTTGAAATGTTCCTCGTTTCCTATCCCAACTACCATCTCAACCGGATAAACAACCTTTTGTGGTTTTCTTGGTGTTCTCGCTTTCTTATGCACGGCTGGTTTTTCAATCCCGCTCGGCAGAGTTATCCCCTGAATTCCCTGCTGGGAATCAAATTGCGCCTCCCCCTCTCCTACCATCACCAAACAAAAAACCGCGACTAAAACGAATCCTAATACTTTTTTCATGATCTTACCTCCTTTTACCTTCTAAAATCAAATTCTAAAGTTGGCAGCTGATCAAAAACCTGGATCCGGTTGTTACCCTTGTCCGCCACAAAGATCCTGGTGCCGTCGCTGCTCACCGCGACATCGGTAGGCATATTAAACTGCCCCGGCATGGCCCCCTGCCCGCCAAACTCAAAAATCTTGTCCATCTTGGCATCAAATTTCTTAATCACATTGTTCCCCGTATCCGCCACATAAATATTGCCGAAACGATCGATGGTAATCCCCTGCGGGCCGCTGAATCCCGCCCACTGGCCTTTGAAGTTTCCATAGCGGTCGAACTTCTGGATGCGGTTATTGCCGGTATCTGCGACATAGACAAACCCATGCCTGTCAGCCGTCGCATGTAAAGGATAATTAAACTGGCCGTTGCCGGAGCCGTGCGCCCCACCAATCGCCTTATCGAAAGCCCATCCGGCTTTATAAACTTTCACTTTATCCGCCGGGCTGTCGACAACATAGGCATTGCCCGACAGGTCAAAGGTAACATCCGTGGGGTAGCGGAACTGGTCATTGCCCCATCCGACGCTTCCGAATTTTGCCTCAAAAGCACCGTCGCCGCTGAATTTTTGGATGCGGTAATTCCCAGGGTCGGCAACGTAAACTTTTGCGTTAAAGAACCCGAAATCGTTTGGAGAATTAGGGCCTTTAAACTTCCCCTCCTCTTCGCCTTCGCCACCCCAGATCGCGCCAACATTAACCGTTTTATCGATGATCTGCAGCTTTACCACGCGGCTGTTGCCCGAATCCGCCACATAAATATTTCCCTGCGGATCAATCCCTATCCCCCGCGGGCTGTTGAAACGCATATCGTCCGGCCCGGTATATAATAAATGGAATTTTGGCTTGGTATCCGGCAGAGTAACACCCGGAGCGGTCCGCGCATCGCGGAAGCGGCTATCCAGAGGCCTCCTCCGGGGAAGGATCTGGGCATAGATAACAACACCTAAAACCAAAATAAAGCCAATCGTGAAAAGTAAAACCTTTCTCATTTTTTACCTCCTTTTATCGATGTACAAACAAGCTCGTCTTCGCTAACGGCTTCCCGGTATCATGATCGACCACGTTGACAACATAAGCGCCGCTGGCAATTTTGACTCCGCGATCAGTTACCCCATCCCATTGCACTTTGTTAAGTTCAGCTTTGCTCCCTTCTTCACCTTTTCTAATAATGAACTTTTTGACGATCTCAGCCGATGGGCTGAAAATATAAATATCAACATTGGCTTCAACGTTCAGTGTATATTGGATAGTGACATAATGGTCGCGGCTCGGATCAAAAGGATTGGGAAAGGCAATCAGCTGATCTCTAACGCTTAAAGGCCCGCCTTCGCTTACGATCACCTTGGCCAACTGAGTGGCCGCTGCAGCCGCAGCCTGGGCGCCCGAGCTCTTTGCCTGAAAGGTCAGGATATGTTCGCCGGGAGAAAGTTCTTCTTCCAGCTCGATCTCAAGAACGGCTTTATTCTCCTTGACTTCTATCACCTCAAAATTCATAGGCGCACCCTGATCAATGCTGATCTTGTAACTCGAAGGCACCGAAGCCAGCGTGTAAGGCTTGGGAATTTCGACCTCAACCCTTATTTTGGGCTTCTGCGGAACATAGAACTCCTTGGAGGTTGGCTGATACAGGCGATTGCCAAACCAGATACGCATGGCAGGATTGGGTTCCACCCCGGCAGCCGCTTTGGCTACTTCCGCTACTCCTGCTCCCGCTTTCAGCATAAAAATACCCGCTTCATCCAACCCCAGTCCACTAAGCGTGACCTCAAACGGTCCAAACCCGTGATTATTAAGCTTTTCCGTGAATATCGAATATTTTAGCCCTTTAACAAGGGGGACCCGCGCCCGCCCGGCATTAATAATAAAATGGTTCGGTTTTCCCGAATTCCCATTTACCCCAATAACATCCCAGGCTTCGCTGTTGGCAAAATAGATCGTCATTCCATCGGCAGAAGCGCCAGCCGCATCCTCCACGCGCCCAGTGATCCAATAAACAGGATAAAAAATATTTTCAGAAAAAGATCGCCCGGCAGTAATAAAAGCCAAAATTAGCAATAAGCTTAAGATAAGTTTTTTCATTCGTATTGCGCGAAAGAGAGATTATGCACATACTGGAACGATGTTGTGACCGAAATGACGCAGGCCATCCCGGGGACGACGGGCTCTTCAGCGGTAATTCCCTTGATCGGGACATAAATATTGGCAGCAGAATAATCAATCCGGATCCCCTTGGCCTCCTGGGCTTCCCTGTCCCAGTAACCAATGGAAAGGACCGTATTTTCCCCCGCCTGGCGGTTAATTTCGTCCACAAACTGCTTTAAATTCCCGATAATATTTTCTTCACCATCCAGCATTGCGCCGATATGCGGCACGCTAATATAATTTATCCCTTCTTTAAAATCAATTGGAATCACCCAGTCGGCGGTTGCCAGGACGCCGGCAGCTCCTTCTCCGGCCTGGATGCCGATGGTCTTACCGGTCGAATAGTTCCTCCCTTGCCCCGACCAGGTCTCGTCAACGGCAAACACCTTGTAAGTGTAAGTTTTCCCCAGCTCAATATTATAATCTTCAAAGGATGTCCCGCCATATTCATCCACCGAAACAACCGTCCCTTTCCCCTCCCCCCATGGTTCGGAGCCAACGGTATAAGTTTTTCCGTTGTTGTCTCCGGAGGCGCCTTCCGGGACCCAGAAGCCCTGCGGATCACGGACAATCATCGTCCCGGCCCAATCCTCGTCGGCCGGCGGATCCCAGTTGATAACAACCGCTCCATCCTGGAAGATAGCTGATAAATTTTGGATGTCGCCCGGCGATTTATAATCGTGCGGCTTATCGCCGATTGCGACCTGCGATTGATTGACGCTCCCGCCGGCATCCGTCGCGTAAACCTTATATTCATAAAAAGTGTTGTCCGTTAAATTCTGGTCAAAATAGAAATTTTCAGCAGTATCGGCAACGACAATCCAATCCAGATCATTTTTACTTTTTCGGTGAACCGTATAGCGCACCGGCGGCCAATCATCAGTCGCTGGGTTCCAGAGTACCCACAGAGCATTCCCGGTATTCGGCACATTCTGGATATCGGCGCAATAGACCTTGCTTACTCCGCCAAAAATTGGCGGCTTCTTTGGAGTAAGATTAACCGTTCGCAATGTTCTCAGTGTCCCGGTTACATCAAGATTATTAATATCCGTAATTTTAGATCTAATTAAGGTGGTTATGAATCTCTTGTCAATATTGATGGATATCGGCTCCAAAGCAGCATATAAAGCGGTTTGGCTGAGGAGCGAAGATAGGGTTGAAAACTGTTGCCAGCCAAAGAGCGATATTCCGGGCCCGGTCCTGGCGGGCGTGGCCTTAACAAAGAAATTAATAATCGCGATGTCAGCCGTAGCGCCGGCAGCCACCCTGAGGCCCTTGAAGCTAGTCGATAGTTTGTAAGTTATTTTCCCGGCGTAATAAACACTTTCGGCTACTTCCAGATTTGTTTTATTCTGAATACTGGCAACCGCGCTGATCAAAGTCGGATCATAATAAAGGTGGATCTCTATGTTGTTGACGACGACGTCGGAACCGGTTTTGTTTTCATATTGCAGGGTAACATTGGGGTTGGATCCGGCTTCGATATTATTTGGGACAATCTTGTCGCCCAGCCTGAAATAAGACAACGTCAGATCCGCCGCCGCGGCGGAGGCAAAAAATACCAGCAGGATGAGAAAAAAGAACCCTTTCCTCATGTTGAAATCATATCAAATCAGAGGAAAGGGTTCAAGTAACTATTGTACAATATATTCCTGGTATGGCTCGAGTCTTACTTGTAATATTTTGCCCGTCAATGAACACGAGCTATTTGGATTTTCCAAAGCACGGATATCATAACCGCCGACCGCATAGTACTGGCCTGCCGGCAATTCCGTGTTTGTCACCACTGTTCTTGCGTCCAGCCCAGTTTTTGAGATATCGAAATATCGGACAGTTTTACCCTGAGGCAAAGGAGCCCAATACAAATAAACAGATTGATTATCCGATGCTCTTCGGATGTCGAGCGAAACCCACACAGAACTGGGGGTATCTGTTGTTTGATTTAGAGATGAAACATTATATGTCACCGTTGCTTTATATTTTTTCCCGCCCGCCGTATTTATATTGCCGGTCCTAATTAAAAATCTTGCAAGATCATGCGAGTCGTATGCGGAAGTATTATTCCCTTGCGCCCACAATTATCAATGAGTTTAGCATGTTCGGCGCTTTTGTCAATATATTTATGATAATCCCAGCCTTTTAAAGATCGTTTCAACATTGCGGAGATAGAAGTTAATATCAAATACTTTCTCGATCTCTCTGGCCGATAGATATTTCGCGGCCTGTTTATCGGCCAGGACCAATTCTTTAAGATGTTTTCCCGAAGTCCGGGCCTTCATCGCCGCGGCCTGGACGATCTGATAAGCTTTCTCGCGGCTCAAACCTTTATCGATCAGGGTCAATAGCAACCGCTGGGAAAAAGTCAGGCCCTGCGATTTTTCGATATTCTCCAGCATCTTATTCGGGAAGACGACCAGGTTATCAACGATATAACTCATCTTCTGCAGCATGTAATCGACTAAGATCGTACTATCGGGAATACAAATTCTTTCGGTTGAAGAGTGGCTGATATCCCGCTCGTGCCACAGGGCAACATTTTCGAACGCTACCATCGAATTCGCCCGCACCACGCGAGCTAAACCACAAATCCGCTCACAGGTGATCGGATTTTTCTTGTGCGGCATAGCGGATGAGCCCTTCTGCCCTTTCTTGAAAGGTTCTTCAACCTCGCCGATCTCGGTCTTCTGCAGCCCGCGGATCTCAAGCGCGATCTTCTCGAGCGTCGCCGCAACAATGCCTAAAACCGCCATATACTCGGCGTGCCGGTCGCGTTGGAGGACCTGCGAAGATACCGGCGAAGGCTCGAGATCGAGCTTTTTGCAGGCATACTGCTCAACCTTGGGATCAACGTTCGAATACGTGCCCACCGCGCCGGAGAACTGGCCGACATTGATCATCGCCCGGGCGCGCTCCATTCTATCCTGGTTCCTCTCCATCTCTTTCATCCAGAGCGCGAATTTTAATCCAAAAGTCATCGGCTCGGCATGGACCCCGTGCGATCTCCCCATCATCACCGTGTCGCGGTACTTTTTAGCCATCTTTTTAAGGATCTTCGTAAAATCTTCAATATCCTTAAGAATGATATCAGCGGCATCGCGCATGACCAAAGCCAGCGAAGTGTCGACAACATCCGAAGAGGTCAGTCCCATATGGATAAAACGGCTATCGGGGCCGACTTTTTCAGATACCGCGGTAAGGAAAGCGATCACGTCATGATCGACCGTCTTTTCGATCTCATCGATCCGCTTGAGCGAGAAACTGGCTTTGCTTTTTATCTTTTTTAAAGCGGTTTGAGGAATTTTACCAAGCTTTCCCCAGGCCTCGCAGGCCGCGATCTCGACTTCCAGCCAGGTCTGGAACTTATGCTCCTCCGACCAGATCTCCCGCATTTTTGGTAAAGTATACCGATCGATCATTTTTTCCTCCTTGTCCTGAGCGAACGAAGTGAGTCGAAGGACTAATTTATAGCCATGCTCTCGATCTCATCAACCAACGCTTCGATCATCTCATTCTCGGGCACTTTCCTAACCACCTGGCCCTCTCTAAAAATCAATCCTATTCCCCTGCCGCCCGCTAGGCCGACATCAGCATCGGCCGCTTCGCCGGGACCGTTCACTTCACAGCCCATGATCGCCACGGTTAAAGGCTGTTTAATGCGTTTGGTCCTTCTGGCGACCTCGTGAGCGATCGGAATAATGTCTATGTCCGCCCTTCCGCAGGTCGGGCAGGAAATGATCGTAACGCCGTGATAGGTCAGCTCCATCGACTTAAGGATCTCATAGGCGATCCTGACCTCTTCCAAGGGGTCATCGGTCAGTGATACGCGGACGGTATCCCCGATCCCTTGGGCAAAAATCGCTCCGATCCCGGCGGCAGAACGGATCGAACCGACCTTGGTTATCCCGGCTTCGGTTATACCGACATGCAGAGGGTAATCAACCTTTTTCGCGATCATCTCGTAGGCTTTGATCGTCATGGGTACACTGGTAGCTTTCAGCGAAAGAACGATATCGGTAAAATCAAGCTCTTCGAGCATCTTGATATTGTTCAGCGCGCTCTTAACCAATCCTTCGGCGGTCACGTGACCATGGTAGCGCCGGCGGATCTTCTTTTCGAGCGAGCCCGAATTGACCCCGATGCGGATCGGGATCTTGTGCGCCTTGGCCGCGTCAACCACCGCCCTCACCTTATCTTTGTCGCCGATATTTCCCGGATTGATCCTCAGCTTATCCACTCCGGCCTCGGCCGCCATTAAAGCATAGGTGTGGTTAAAATGGATATCCGCGACCAGCGGAAGATTGATCTGTTTTTTGATCTCTTTTAACGCTTCAGCCGACTCTTTATCGGGCACCGCGCAGCGGACGATCTGGCATCCTTCCTTCTCGAGCGCGTGGATCTGTTTGACTGTCGCGTCGATATCCGAGGTATCGGTCTTGGTCATAGATTGGACGGCGATGGGGTTGCCACCGCCGATCTCAATCGTTCCGATCTTTATCTTTTTAGTATTACTTCGCTTCGTCAGCATATGCGCAGGCGATCGCACCCATGGCCAGAGGCAGGGTAAATAAATATCCTACCCTAAAAGCATAGATGCCAATCTGGGCTACTACACAGGCCAGAATGATCAGCAAGAGATGCAGCCAGACATTATTCTTGCGGACCACATCTTTACTCGCCCGCATGGCGGCACCGATGCCCATTTGTTTGTCAAAAATAAAAAGCATCATGAAAATCCACCAGCTCGCCCAGATCAGGCCCGGGACAATTAAGAGAATTATTCCGATAATAACTAAAATTGCCATCCAGATCGAACCGAAGAAGAGCGCGAAGAAGCGCTTGATCGGCGAAAAGATCTCAGCAAAAACCAGGGGCTGGCCTCTTTTTGCCTTTACGAACAACATCTGGACGCCGACTAAGAGAGGCAAATACAGCAATCCCAGAGTAAACATGCCCAGGACCATCGCCACCAGGGTCGCCAGTATAATAATGATAAAATTCTTAATATAAATGTTAAACGCGTCGGTAAATGCTTTCACAATATCCATTTAGTTTATCCCCTTTCAATGATCAATTATAATTCTTTTTTACCAGTTAATCTCCTAAAGGCTTCCAAATATTTTTCCCGGGTCTTTATCACCACCTCTTCCGAAAGTCTGGGCGCGGGCGGTTCTTTATCCCACTTGATGGAAATTAGATAATCCCTCACGAATTGCTTATCGTAGCTTGGCTGCGGGCCGCCGGGCTTATAAGTATCTTTGGGCCAGAAACGGGATGAGTCGGGAGTCAGGATCTCGTCGATCAGAATGATCTTCCCCTCCGATTTGCCGAACTCAAATTTGGTGTCGGCAATGATAATCCCTTTGCTGTCAGCGTAATCGCGGCAGGTGTTGTAAATTTCGAGGGGTTTATTCTTCAGGAAATCCCCGTCTTCGGCCCCGATAATAT
>Ga0209536_100007127_pt1 | contig 16980 bp, 9 predicted proteins | sample DeeMarSeWOR28_12_FD_187461 | JGI IMG/M metagenome (GOLD analysis project Ga0209536, IMG submission 187461) | Marine sediment microbial communities from White Oak River estuary, North Carolina - WOR-2-8_12 (SPAdes) (version 2) | ecosystem: Environmental > Aquatic > Marine > Intertidal zone >... | reverse complement strand
CTTGAGCTTTCCAATTGCTGCTCGCCGACGGTAGTTGTTATTCCGGCTTTTATCACATTAGTTCCACCTCCGGCAACTCCGGCGGCATCATATCGGATGGTAAGAACATTGTCCGAACCGTCAGGATCTTTGGCTATAATGAAACCCTTGTCGGTATTTGTAAGATTCGATTTGACCCATAGAGCCACGGTAAAAGCCATCAGGCCGTTAATGTAATCGCCTCCATTCTCATCCACAACATAACCACCACCAATACCGTCAAAGCTCAAGGCCCCGCCGAACAGGCCGCCCGCAGGCTGCCATAGCGGGACGGTGGGTACGCTAAGTGTACCGTCGTTGCCGTAAACAGAACCGTCTTTGGTGGTCTGGCCGTAGCCCTCGTCCATAGCCCAGTAACCGATGAGACCTTCAGCCATATTCGGCTCACTATCGGTCGTTGTCGAAGCCGGTGCCGACCAGCCCGTCGTATTCAGATTCTCACTCAAGTCACGGGCCCGGACTCGATACGTGTACATCGTGTCCGGCTGCAAAGAAGTATCCACATAAGTCGTGCCCGGCTGCCAACCGCTGTCATGGCCTCCTCCGGAGACACATTCGAAGAAATACTCTACGCCGCTGGGGTCGGACGCCGTCCAGGCGGTCATGGTGATATTGTAACAGTCCACAGAATTCGGTGCCGAGGCCCACGCCATTGGATTAGGCGTTGGGGGTATTATGTCCGGAGGTGGCGGTGGCACCTCCATTATAGTGATTTGCACAGAATCTATAAAAAAACCAACACTATCCTTAATAGGCATATATATACCGGCGTGAACCAGCGGGGCCAAAAATAAAACCGCAAGCGCCAATACCCCCCATCCGATTAAACTCGCATCCCTCTTCATATGTCACCACTCTTTCTCATGCCCGACCAGACAAATTAAAATAACTCAACGATAGTTGTTCTTTTCCTCCATAAAGTAAAATTTGCTATAAACGGCCGGTTTTCCTCCGGTTTGCTCAGACATTATAACATCTAAACGGTATTATCTAATGCAAACCAAATATTTATTGTACTATTTGCTACGACAAAACTCAACAAATTTAAGGGGCCGGCTCCTGGACCCGGTAAGCAAGGTCGAAAAGCTCCCGAAAAGGCAGAACGCAGTATTCGCTGGTGACCCAGAATCCTTTTCGGATATTGAGGAACTTAACGTGGCAGTCCAGAAAGGCCAGATTATGACAATCCACCCGGTCGTGCCACTCCGCCAGTTCTTTCCATTCGGCCCTCGGGTGCGGCCTTGGTTTCCATTGATTTATCCAGCCGTAATCACCAATCAAAAGCAAACGGGAAGGATTTGTCACCTCATCAACACTGACACCTATCACACGTTCGTTGATTTTTTGGCCCAGTAGCGTAACTTCCGGGGTAATCAGGGCTGGCGGGTAAAACTGGTTGAAAGTGAAACCGAACGGACCAACAAGAAAGAGATTAGTGATGTAGCTGGTTCCACAGGCATGATAAACCTTCTCGTACAACATACGGCCGGGAAATCCACCCCGGTCGGCGGGACAGCAAAAAATCTTTGCGTCATTCTCATCTTCTTCAATCAACGGCAGGCTGAAATAACTATTTAGAGGACGATTGGGGTCGCCTATCATTGCGAAAGTGCCTTTCCAACCACCATAGAGAATGTTAGAATTTTGTCCTTGATAGAAGGTACCATCATTATCATCAAGGTATGCGTTCCATGCAACTGCGATTTGCTTTAGGTTACTTTGACAAACGGTTCGTCTGGTGGCTTCGCGGGCCTTTCGCAGCGCGGGAACAAGGAGAGCCAGTAGAACAGCGATCACAAATATCACGACAAGCAGCTCTATCAAGGTAAAACCAGTTATAAATCTTCCCTTTTTATCGCCCATTCTTAACATAATTCCTGGTTTTCCGCTTTTAGCTATTCTGTTTCCCCTGCCGGTTTATCTGCACCGGCGTTATCTAAATCGCCAAGCCTTGCCATGAGTTGTCTAACCAACCACACGCCAACGCGCTGCCGACTATCCTCCGGTATTTGCCTGATAGCTTCATAGCTGCGCTGATAAGCTTCGAGGGCCTCTTTTCTGTTACCTTCTCTATAATGATACTCACCAACAATGAAATCTGCAAGCCAGGCGTATTCTTCCGTAAGGACTTGACGAAAATCAGACTCCTTTTCTGCTAACGGCGTTGGGTTAAGCAGAAACTGCGCCGCCTGTTTTTCTTTACTATCGCGGAACGATATGATCAAAATGTTAGCTATTGCCCTGGCCTCACTGTTCCGGCCCTGCTGCCATTCACCCAGAAAAGCGGTGAAAAGCGTTTGCCTATTGTGTCTAAGGATGTCGGCTGCTTCCAGATAAGCCCATTCCTTTGTATCATCCCGCCCCCGCTCCGCCTTAATTGTCGTGAGATACAAGTTAAAGCTAAAGTATGCAAAGCCCAGTACAATCAACAGCAGCAGGACTACAACTGTGGTTGTATAGCGGTGCCGGGCCATGATTTTGCGTAATACGTACATAGTGCTGATGGACCTGACGCGAATGGGACGTCCATGAAGCCAGTTTTCGATATCTGCCTGCAGGTCAGCGGCGGATTGATAACGCCGGGAACGCTCCCCGGCCAGGGCCGTGAGCAAAATGGCCTCGACGTCGGAATCGAATTTGCGGATGATTTGCCTCGGCCTGATGGGTTCCGCCTTTTGGATATTCTGCAAAACTTCCAGTGTGGGGCCTGAAACGTCATACGGGTACTGACCGGTCAACATTCTGTAGAGTATGACTCCCAGGGAATAGACATCGGTACGCACGTCGATTAAATCGGGCTTGCCCGCCGCCTGCTCCGGTGACATAGTGGAAAGAGAGCCGGCCCATTGTCCGGTCATCGTAACAACAGCATTATCACCGGCCTGCTCGCTTAAACCAACCGCCTTTGCAAGGCCAAAATCCAGTATGTGCGGCTCACCACGTTTATCCACGAGTATGTTGGCAAATTTGAGGTCACGATGGATAATTCCCTGCTGATGGGCATAAGTTACGGCCGCACATATCCTATCGAACAGTTCCACCCGCTGCCGGAAGGACAGTTCTTGTGAGCGTACGTAACGGTCCAGCGTCTGGCCCTCGACATACTGCATTACAAAGTAGTACTGGCCGTGGATAATCCCGCTGTCGCGTATGCTGACTATATTGGGGTGGTCGAGGCTTGCGATAAGCTCGGCCTCCCTCTCGAAATAGTAACGTGCCCTGGCTGAAGCCAGCAGCATGGGCAGCAGTACCTTGATTGCTACCTTCGTGTTGGTTGCCGTATGAATCGCCTTATACACCACCGCCTGGCCGCCGCGAGGTAGCTCCCCAACAATCTTATAACCTTCAATCATTGATTCCATCGATGCAGTCAGAGCATTTGCGCCATAAGGAAGCGTCACTTCCTCTGACAACGATTTGGTCGGGCGATTGCCTTGTTCTGCCGGGATTTTTTCGGGAACGCTTCCAGGGGCATCTTTATCAGCTCTCACAGAACCTGCCTGAGCAGAATCGGTTATATATAAACGAGTGGCTTCTACCTGCTCCCGGCAGTCCGGGCACCCGCTAAGATGTGTCTCTAACATCAGCTGCTCATCGGCAGAACAATCCCCCTTTACGTAGCGCTCAACCAGCTCTTGATTCGGACAAACGCTCATGTTTTTGCATCCCCGGACAGACCTTTACAGACTCAGCAAAGTATTGAGCAAACCCGGGCCGTCCTTACAAGCTCTTGCCGGCGTCCATTCTACGATTTTCCGAGGCAAAGAAGCGTAATGTCATCATGTTGAGGCAGTGTTTGACGAAAATCAGTTACGGCCTTTGTAACCGCATCCACTGCTTGCGACGCCGTTTGGCCGCCGGCGGATTTTAATGTATACACCAAACGTTCCAGCCCGAATTTTTCATCATCAGGCGATTGGGCTTTAGTGACTCCGTCAGAGAAAACCAACAACCGCTCATCTTTCTTTATGCCGTGTTGCTTTGTCTGAAAAACTGTGTCCCGAATCCCGAGTATAGATTCATTCGGTTGACCAAGCGGCCCCAGGGCCGTCTGCGACTGGATGATTATAGGTTGAAAGTGACCGGCGTTGACGTACTCAAGAGTCCCTTTCGACGGATCAATCAATCCCAAAAATAAAGTCGCGGATATTCCCTCCGGCAAATCCTGAATCAGGTGCGAATTGACATGTTTCATGGCTTCGGACAACTCACTACAGAACGATATCGTAGTTCGCAAAAGTATCCGAAGGCTGGACAACACAACGGCCGCAGGCAAACCCATATCCGATACGTCCCCAACGGCAAATGCCAAACGGCCATCCGCCAGAGACCAAATATCACAATAATCGCCACCGACCCACATCACCGGATTGTAGCAAACTGCCCCCTCAATACCGGACAGGCCCTGTGGTATGACCGGGGCCAGTTTCGACTGAATCTTCCTTGCCAGTGATAACTCATGATCAAAAAGGCTTCTTTCGGCCTTTGCCTGCATAAGAATCAGACTCTTTCGCGTTAAGATAATCTGTTGGGAGACAGCCCGTACAAAATCAAACATCCGCTCCGGCGCCGCCCCCGGAGATGCGTCGATTGGTATATCAAGATAAAGCAAATCACCAACCTTTGAAATATCACCGAGCGGCACACAGATAATGGCCCTTGGACTGTCCGCCTCGACAGCCGTCCAGGTGACATCGGTATCCGCCGAATAGACGGTCTTGACCATCGCAGCATCACCTGTAGAACGGACTTTGTCCAATACATGGCCTGAGACCCGAAAAGCAAGCCGTGGCGGAACAAAGGCGCCGGTTTCCTGGGCGCCGGCTTCTTCCTGTGTATCACCGAAATGGCACGCAAGGATATCGGGACGTTCAGGCACCGGCTCAGCTTTTTTCGGAAGCCGCATGACCGCTGCAACCGCTTTCGGACCTTTGGCCAGAGACCTGCACACTTCGGGATACAACGCCGACGAACTTGTTAATTCTGATAAGCGGTCAACGATTTCTTCAAACTCTTCCACAAAGGGCCCGGATAAAGGTGCCGCCGGCTGGTCTTTGCCGGAGATAATTTCCGCCTCGAAGCCCCCCGTCGTAATGTTGGCCGTAATCCTGACGGAATCATCCCGTTGAATCTGCTGGTCTAAAGATGGTGTCATCGACAGAGAGAAAGAACCAAGAACTATAGGTTCGCCGGGCAAAACAACAGATGCATCCACCCGCTTGCCGTTTATCATTATCCCGTTGCTGCTGCCCATGTCTTCGATAATCCAGCGGCCAAACGGGTCTTGATAAATCCTGGCATGTTCCCGCGATACGTCTCTGCTTTCGATAACAACATTACATCGGGGGCTGCGTCCGATCACTGTATTCTTTGCGTTCGGTTCGAACCGCTGTGTTTTTCCATGTCCGGTTATTTTTAACATTTCCGCTGCCATATTCAGTTCCTCATCTTCTCATATTGTGTACCTACTATTGGTCGCCCGTGGGCATGCCCGTTTTGTGTCCTTTCTACCGCGGGCCACTCCACGACTTGAAGCCGATTGAATACGGGATTCCCGCATTTTAAGTGCTTTTCATCCTACAACAAAAACAGCAGGAGTCAAATAAAAAATAATCGTCCCAACGACTGTAGGAAAATTTTGACAGTTGAAATGGTTCTGCTGCGTTTTTGGCTTAGACGACCCTGCTGAAGTCCCGGATACTGTTTATTTCGATTCGAATCCCGTTCTACCTTCAGTGAGCGTTACAAGCCGGTTTACTTTAATGTCCTTGAAGACATCCACACCGCCACCAATCCACCGCACCTCGATACTATCCACCTTCTCGCGGTTTCCCAGCCCAAAGTGCAGACGCATCCCGTAATGACTCTGATACCCACGGCCGCTATGGACCTCGTCCAGGAGCGTTAAATCCCCGGCCATAACCCTGACTTGCGCTCCCACTCCATCCCGATTGCTTTTTGTTCCCCGCAAGCGAACCTGAATCCAGTTTCCTTGAGACGGCGAGTCGTTCCGGAGAATGGTCGGCTCTCTGCGGGAATTCAAAATAACCACATCAATATCTCCATCATTGTCTAAGTCGTCGAAGCCCGCGCCCCGGCTGCTTAACTTTACCTTCATACCATCACCGGCTTTGTCGGAAATATTGATGAACCTGCCTTCACCCGTGTTCATGAGCAGCACATTGCGTGCCAAATAGTTTTTCGTATCGTCGTATAGCTCTACATTAACCTGAAGGTGGCCACACGCCACAAAGATGTCACGGTCACCGTCATTATCGAAATCGACAAAGCTATTTCCCCAGGTTACATGAGGACGTGTTCCTGCGCAGGACCCTGTGATAAGACTCACTTCCTCGAAAATCCCATTGCCCAAGTTTTTATACAGTACGGCGAATTGCTGCTCATAGGAAGTCATGTAGAAATCAAACAAACCGTCATTGTCATAATCCCCGCAATCCACGCCCATGCTTCCCTGTGAATGACCGCTGAGATCATACGCGAAACCGCTGGTGAGCGCCACCTCTTCGAATTTTCCCGTACCGTCATTCATGAAGAGAAAGTTTTCTGCAACATCATTGGCAATTAAGATATCAGTGTCGCCATCATTGTCGTAGTCACCACAGACCATTCCCATACCCCACCCGGCGTGTGCGGCAATGCCGCTTTCCATGCTGACATCACTGAAAGTATTATCACCATTATTTCGATATAAATTGTCGTGCACTGGCCGGTAGTGCCTGGGATTAGCATATACCGGAATACCCTGTTGGTTTTTCACAACGTGTATGTCATACGAGAACTCAAGATAATTGGAAACGTAAAGATCCAGGTCACCATCTTTGTCCATATCAAGAAAACATGTCCCTGCACCAACCTGAAACCCGTTGTCTACACCCGCCCGCTCCGTAATGTCGGTAAAGGTCCCGTCACCGTTATTTTGGTACAAAACATTCGGACCATAATTATTCAGGTATATATCCCGGTTCCCGTCATTGTCGTAATCGGCCACGGCAACGCCCAGACCATACCCCGTATCGCCGAGGCCCGCCTGTTCCGTCACGTCGGTAAAATTCCAATTACCATCATTGCGATATAACGCATTTTTCGGCGGCATTTTGGACTTCATCCCCTTTAGGGGAGCACCATTAAGGAAATAGATGTCAACATCTCCATCGTTATCATAATCAAAAAGTGCCAATCCTGCGCTTACTGTCTCCATAATATAGTATCTTCCACTGCCTCCATCGGTATGTTTGAAGTTAATTCGAGTTTCTTTGGTAACATCAGTAAGCTTGATTGAACTCTCGGCATGTGCCTGATAAAACGCACTTGTCAATATCAACACTACCGGAATACATCCCCTTACATTCTGCCTTACTTTTCGGAAACTATAAAACATCTTCAAATCAATTACCCTTCTTAAAATCCTCATACATCTGTTTATACTCAATATTACCGGGTTCAAGCTTGATTGACTGTTGTATCGCCGATATCGCATCTGCTCTGTCACCGTTTACATGACAGGCCCAAGCCAATATAAAAAAGTTCTCTCCGGTTCTTTCCAGCCAAACGGCCTGTTCAGCCAGTTTCCTGGCTTCGGGCAGTTTCCTGTTCGTTATCAGGTACATATACGCAAGTGAGCGATAACCAAAGGATTGCTTCGGAGCAAGGCCAATAGCTTTTCGAAAGGCCTTTTCCGCACGATCAAATCGTTTTAACTGTACTGAAAGAACTCCTATATTAACATGATGGACAGCATTTTGCGGCTCGATCAAGGCAAGTTGTTCATGTAACCCAAGAGCTTCGGTTACTCTTCCATCTTCCTGATATAGTGACGTCAGGAGAATACGGCATTCAGGCTGCTCCGCGTCCAGTGTTGCCGCCCTTTGCAATAGCTTTTCGGCCTTTGCCGAACTTTTGCGTAAATAGTACAACTGACCGGCATCCGTAAGTGCTTTCGCAACAGTCTTACAGACCGAAGCTAAATCGTCAAAGGCATTGTCCCTGGCCTTTAGAGCTTTCATCTCCAGGACTTTTAGCTCCCTGAACTTCTCCATGAATTCCCCGGACTTCTCTTCCTCCCCAAGAATCTTGCACACAGCGGCAAGCCCATGGTAAGCCTGTGTATAATCCGGTGACATCCTGATGACCGTTTCATAGCACTTTCTCGCCTTTTCATACTCCTTCAACAATTGATATTGTTTACCGAGCATAAACTGGTTATGGATCGACGGCCCGGATATTTCGATATCCCTATGAAATGCTTTAACAGCTTCCTCCGACTTGCCAAGGCACATCAGCGCGCATGCCAGGGAGTTATAAATACCGGGCAGTTTGGGATCAATCTCCAGAACTCTCTCCCACAGTTCCACTGCTTCCTCGTACTCCCCTTTATCAAGGGTAACCTCTGCCATGCCGCGGTAGGCTTCGGTATGGGTCCGGTCTAATTCCACGCATCTCTTCCAGTACATTATCGCCTTTTCCGATTTCCCTTGATTCTTGTAAACGAATCCTAACATATAAAACGCCTCTGCATCTTTGGGGAAATCCTTAGTCAGCCGGATGGTAACGTCAATCGCCTCCTGTTTCAAAGCTGCAACTTCCTGTTTAGGAGCAGGGATTGAATCGACCGGCCTTAGTGACGACAATCCCGTCGAATTCGAGTCCGGCTCTGTCGTTTGCGGTTCTTCGTGTTTAGGCAATAGATATCTCAGATAAAAAACGGAAAAAGCTGCACATACGATTGCCGCTCCGATCAAAAGCCATGTTGTTCGTTTCATGGAAGCCGATACCGAAGGTTTTGAACGACTGGAATTCTTTTTTTTCCGTTTCCCTCTTTTTTTATGCTTTGCCATCCAATACAGCCTTAGAGCTTTCGCACCTTGTATAAGAACGCCCCATCACCACCTTTATTCATGGGATTATACCAAAAAAGGCATTATTACGCAAGATACCTTGCATGTAACGTTCTTCTTGACACCATACTTAGGTTTCCCTGTATAATCTCCTAAGACTGTCTACCTGACTATCTTCGGTATTGGTTCCCCGCGTTGTCTATCCGCTTCCGTTTATAAGATTCTCGCCGTTGTGCTATTCGACTTTCGAACTTCCTTCGGTAAGTGTTATAAGCCGGTCCACTTCGATGTTCCTGAAAACATCCGTTCCGGCGCCTATCCACCGCACCTCAATACGGTCTATCTTCGTGCGGCCCCCCAGCCCAAAGTGTAGGCGCATGCCGTAATGGCTCTGATATGAACGTCCGCTATGTACTTCATCTATAAGAGACAAATCGCCCGATACAACCCTGACTTGTGCTCCCACTCCATCCCGATTGCTTTTTGTTCCTCGCAGGCGAACCTGAAGCCAGTGTCCTTTGGGTGAAGAGTCGTTTCGCAAAATGGTAGGCTCCCGGCGGGAATTCAGGATAACCACATCTACATCACCGTCATTGTCTAAATCGTCGCAGCCTGAGCCCCGGCTGCTTAGTTTGACCTTCAAGCCATCTCCGCTTTTGTCCGATACATCCACGAATTTTCCGTCACCGGTGTTCCTAAGGACCGTATTCGGTGTAAGATACATGGTGGTATCGTCATAACGCTCAATATTAACCTGGAGGTGACCACATGCGACAAAAATATCACGAAATCCGTCGTTATCCAAATCCACAAAGCTGTTGCCCCACGTCACAAGGGGAAAAGTTCCCGCTCCCGCACCGGTTATAGCGGTCACGTCTTCGAACATGCCATCGCCCAGGTTTCTATAGAGCGTGGCCCACTGTGTCTGGTAAGAAGTTTCATAGAAATCCAGCCATCCGTCGTTGTCATAGTCGGCACAGTCCACTCCCATACTCCCGTGCTCTTCGCCGTTAAGATTGTATGCGACTCCGGCCATGAGCCCGACATCTTCAAACTTTCCCGTGCCGTCATTTGCGAAAAGAAAATTCCCCTTCATATCATTGAGCACAAATATATCCGTGTCCCCATCATTATCGTAATCCCCACACACCATCCCCATTGCCGTTCCGCGCTGCCCGGCCACACCACATAACTCGCTGACATCGGTGAATGTCCCGTCACCGTTGTTACGATACATAACATCGGGTACGGGTGAATAAAAACCGGGACCTGCGTATACGGAAAAACCGCTTACCGTATGCGCCGAATGTTTTTCATAAGAAAAATCAAGATAGTTTGAAACATAAAGATCCAGGTCGCCATCTTTGTCCATGTCAAGAAAACAGGTGCCGGCCCCCATCTTAGAGCCGCAATCCACGCCCGCCTTTTTTGTCACATCGGTAAAGGTGCCATTGCCGTTATTGCGATAAAGCACGTTTGGGCCCCAATTGTTCACATAAATATCCGAATATCCGTCATTATCGTAATCACCGACCGCAACGCCTAAGCCATAGCCTGTATCACCCACCCCCGCCTTCTCCGTTACATCGGTAAATTTCCAATTTCCTTCATTGCGATAAAGCGCATTCTTTGGAGGTGAATCCGTCTTCGTCCCCTTCAGTGGCGAGCCATTTAGAAAATAGATGTCGATATTGCCGTCATTATCATAATCAAAAAGCGCCAAACCTGCAGAAAACGGCTCTACTGCATAAAGTTTGCCGGACGAACCATCGGTGTGTATGAAGTCAATTCCCGTTTCTTTGGTCACATCCCGAAGGGTAATAGGGCCGCCGTTACAAACATTATAAAAGGCACATAATAACACGAACAACAGAATCCACCTAAAACCTGTCCAACTTTCTCGACCTCTTCTATGAATCGCCACGTAAAATCCTCTTCTGAATTTGTTCATACATCCGCCTGTACAGTAAATTGCCCGGTTCCAAATCCACAGCTCGTTTAAGAGTCGAACCTGCATTGGCAACATCTCCATTCTTATCATAAGCCCAGCTTAATATAAAATAGTTTTCCGCCGTTTCTTCCAGCGCCACGGCCGTCTTTGCAAGCTTCAAAGCTTCGGTAAGATTTGTTCCCCTTATTAAATACAAATGTGCTAACTCACGATATCCACCGGATAATTTCGGAGCTGATTTCATCACCTCTTTAAAGATTTTCTCCGCATTGCTAAACTGCTTTAATTGCATTGAAACAACACCGGCATTCAGGCGACTTACTATATTATCAGGTTCTAATTCACCGGCTTTCTGATACATCTTAAGCGCATCCGGCAAACGGTTACTGCTCTGAAACAGGAAACCGAGCTTCATTAGATATTCAGCGTTGTTCGGATCCAAAGTGATGGCCTTCTGCAGGAGCTTTTCGGCTTGTTCGAAATTACCATTATTGTAATAGATATATTCGGCGTCGCTATATGTCTCGGCCAGCATTTTTCTTATCTCAACGACATCATCAAAAGCCTTATTGCGGTCCATTAAAACCTTCGAATCCTCAGCCTTCAATTTCTGAAATTGAGCAAGATGTTTCCCGGCCTCTTCTTTCAGTTTCAACCTCGAGCATACGGTAAAAAGCCCGTAATAGGCATTCATATAATCGGGTTCAAGCTTGATGGCTGTTTCGTAATACTCCTTTGCCTTATCATACTCCTTCAGTTTCAAATATCCCTGTCCCAGCAGAAAATAACTAAGACCGGATGTGGGTGAAATTCTTAGCTCCTCTTCTGCTTCTTTGATAACTTCTTCGTATCTACCCAGCAATATCAGTGTTTGGGCGATACTATTATGTATGGCCGGCATTTGCGGGTTAATCTCGAGGGCTTTTCTCCAGAACACGATGGCCTTCTCGTATTCCCCTTTTTCAAAGGCTATCCATCCCATACCATTATACGCGTCGGGGCGTTCGGGATTCAGTTCCAAAGCCTTTTTCCAGCATTTCTCCGCTTCAGCGGAATTACCCTGCTTTCTATACACATTGCCAATTAAGACTAATGCATCATCACTGTTGGGAAACTCTCTAACCAGTTGTTCGGCGAATTCCAATTCTTCCTTCTTTAATGCGACAATTTCCTGTTCGATTGTAAGTTTCGACGTTATTGTCGGAGGCTTGGGCTGTTTGCCTGGAACCGGAGGCGATTCTTTTGTGTGTGTCTTTTTATCAATACGTGATAGAGAATTTATCCCCCAAAAACCTGCAATTACTACACACACGATTACGACAAAAACAAACAGCCATTTAGAGAATTTTGGAGTTGGCGGGGCCGGTTGTTTTGAGCGTTCTGGCTTCCTTACTTTCCGCCTGCTTTTTTTCTTATGCTTTCCCATACAAATAACCTTGGCTTGAGGTCTAGGATCAGGTGAGAAAACGCATTATTACAAACTTACTTTTTGGGATCATATTAAAAAGGTTACTATTAAATTATATTTGGCGGATAAACGCTTAAATAACATAACTTTCGCATGACCATGTCAATAATCCTACCAAAATTACATTGAACAATCAAGAATCCGGCTTCCCGGGCAGCATCTGAGAACAATTCGATAATAACACGTTTGTCTATACCCCGCTTTTCCTCCCACAAATGCTTTTGCGCAGACCCTTGGAGAAACTGATGTGTACCGTCCGATATTTCAAAAAAAGCGGGATTAACTACAAATACAATATCCCACTGACAATGATTAGCCGGATGTGCATCCGGGCCCTTTTTCAGTGCTTTTTAGCGAGACAACTCGTTAGGACCAGCGGAGAATCGTTGCAACCTCAGTGAGATGTTGGTATTATAAGATTTCATATATGCCGAAGTATTTCTCTGGAGTATACATGGAAATACCGGTTTTGACATTACCTAAAAGCGCTTAAAGGTAATTTATAAATGGGGAAAACTCGTAAAAAACCAAAACGGCGGATAAAGGGGCGCCAACCCCCAAAGAAGAAAAGCAAACCTTCTCATAGCTTAGTCAAAAGCAAGTCTCCTTCGAGTCCTTCCAAATGGATATTAATCTTTTCTGCTATTGCTATTGTGGGCACCGCAGCCATCTGGGGGGCTAAAAGTCTGTTTCGCAGCCCCCTGGACACTCAGAAAAAACCAACCGCTCCTCCTACAAAGCCGGTTGGGCATTCACCATTACCGCAGAAATCAACTGCCGAGATTGAAAGCGCCGATTTGAAGAAGGAAGAGGCGAAACTTGTTCAGGAAGTGAGCAGAGATTTCCCAAACAACGAAGACGCCCTTAAATTAGCGGGGGATTTTCATAGCAGGCACGGCAGGAGGACCGAGGCGGTGAAGTTCTGGCATCAATGCCTGGATATAAATCCCAGACGGTCTGACGTTCATCGCAATCTCGGTATCGCGGCCGTTGATACGGGCGAGTTTGATGAAGCAATCGAACACTTCAGCAAAGCCATTGAAATCAATACCAAGGCAGAGGGTATACACGATAAAATGGGGCAAGCTCTGTTTGAAGTGGGAAGATATGACGAGGCTGTTAAGGAGCTTGAGGAAGCAAGGCTGATTTCGCCCCGGTCTGTAATGGTACATTTTCTACTCGGACAGGCTAATTTAAAGCTGAAACAGTACGAAAAAGCCCGAGTTCACTACCATCAGGCTTTAGAAATTGACCCTGGATATGAAAATGCATACTACGGCCTGGCCAGGGCCTATGCCGCTCTGAAACAGCAGGAAAAAGCCAGAGAGTACCAAAGTAAATTCAGGAAACTTGAAGGCCTCAGGGCTAAGGAAGACAGAATTCTTAGTACTGGTGCCAATTTATACACTCGTGACCTGACCGCCCTTCGAAGAGCCGTTGCCCAAACACATCTCGACGCTGAAAAGCTCTATCTGGCAAGAAGGGATATCCGAAAAACAGAAGAAACTCTTAAAAAGGCAATAGAAATCGACCCAAATAACTGCTTATGTTATGAGAGACTGGGAGCGCTGTACAATATGACAAATCGACCGGAAGAGGCAGTTCGTCAATTCCAGAGAATCAGCGAGATTGAGCCAACCAATATATACAGCTATTTGAATACTGGAAGGATTTTAATCCAACTAAAGAAGCATGATGCCGCCAAGGCAGCATATGCAAGGGTGATTCAAATTGCACCTGAACAGGCCGTCGGATATCGTGAACTGGCAAGGTTGTATCTTATGACGAACACCAATCTCGCCGAGGCCGGTAAACTCGCCCAAAAGGCTGTAAATCTCGAGCCATCCGCAGACAGCTTCTTTGTACTGGCCTGGGCCCTCTATCTTAACGGCGACCGAACCGGCGCATCGAAAGCGATTCAGGAGGCCTTAAAACTTGAGCCGAATAATTCTAAATACAAGCAGATATATGAACTCATTAAGGGCAAAAATTGAGAAGACAAACGCCTTGGGGCACTTGAGAATCATACGGCGGGCGGCTATACTGCTAACGTTGTTTTATAGTGCAGGTTTCACTGCGCACGCACAAGCCGGTATCATTTTTACTGACGTTACCGACCAGACGGGCATCACATTCAAACACACGGACGGCAGCAGCGGAAAACTGTACATAATGGAGACCGTAAGCGCTGGCCTTGCGCTGTTCGACTACGACAATGACGGTGATGTGGATATCTATTTCCTCAACGGTTCCGCCCTTGAAGGAACAAAATTTAAAACTGAGCCGACCAATGCTCTTTACCGCAACGACGGGAATTGGAAATTCACAGACGTGACGAAGCAGGCCGGCGTCGGGGATAAAGGTTACGGCCTCGGCGTTGCTGTTGCGGATTACGACAACGATGGAGACCAGGATATCTACTTAAACAATCATGGACCGAACGTGCTCTATCGTAACAACGGCGACGGAACGTTTACAGATGTAACAAAATCAGCCGGTGTTGGAAACGAGTCCAAGGTGGGGGCCGGCACATGCTTTCTCGACATGGACGCCGACGGTGATCTGGACCTGTATGTCTCGAACTACATCGTTTTTTCTTATGACATACACGTCACCATGAAAATGGACGGCTTTGAGACATACGTGGGGCCGAAATCCTACCCGGCAACAATCGACAATATTTATCGAAATAATGGTGACGGCACCTTCACCGATGTCACTGAAGAATCAGGCATAAGCAAACATGCCGGAGCTGGAATGGGAATGATTTGCAGTGACTATGATAATGACGGGGATACGGATATCTTTATTGCAAACGATATCTCTGTGGGGAATTTTCTATTCAAAAACGACGGTACCGGTAAATTCGAAGAGATCGCTCTTATCGCCGGCGTGGCATATGACCTTCACGGCGATGAGCACGGCAGCATGGGCGTTGATGCCGGTGATTACGACAACGACGGGCTGTTCGACCTGTATGTAACTTCATACCAGAGTCAGACCGCCACGCTGTACAGGAACCTGGGCGATGATATGTTTGAAGACGTCACCAGGACAACAGGTGCCGGCTCCGGCACGATACCGGGGGTGACATGGGGAACCGGCTTCGTGGACTTCGATAATGACGGTGACCGTGACATTTTTGTCGCCTGCGGCCACTTACTGGATAATATCGACCTCTTCGACGACAGGTCACTATATTCTCAGCCCAATGTGCTTTTGATGAACGATGGAAACGGCAGGTTTATCAACGTCTCGAAAAAGAGCGGCGACGGTATGAAGGTCAGGCTAAGCAGCCGGGGCGCAGGATTCGATGATATGGATAACGATGGAGATGTGGATGTTGTTATTTTAAACTCTCGACGAGAATCTACCTTGTTAAGAAATGATTCGAATCAAAAAGGACATTGGCTTCAGGTTCGACTGAGGGGTGTCAAAACAAATAAGGACGCAGTCGGTGCTCACATCAAGGTCATTGCGGGCGACCTGGTTCTTATCGACGAAGTCCACAGTGGACGCAGTTATCAGAGTCACTACGGCAACCGAATTTACTTTGGATTGGGAAAGCATGAACGAGTTGACCGCATTGAAGTTAAATGGATAGGCGGCGGTGTTGATGTTCTAACGAACGTACCCGTTGATAAATGCTTGACAATTACAGAGGAAACCGGCACTTCGAGGTGAGCCGGGGACACATGTCTTCTTTAATCGATGTTCGAAAAAGAACAAGTCATGCCGCGGGGCTCTGAAAAAAATAAGCAGCAAAAAATTTAAGATTACAAAATCCCTTTTCATTTTTATGCGCTCCTCTATCAACTTATTTCATTCCTGACTGCTTAGTGAATCCTGTGCAAGCCTAAGATAAACGTCCGATATTACAAGAAAAATAAATAACAGGCTGCAAAACAAATATAACGGCCGCCGTTACCCCACAACGCAACCGGAATTCTATTGATTAGAGATAACAACTTTCTGGTACTGCTGAATTGAAGGAAGAACGTTTATAACGACTATAAGGTTTTTAACACCAAAGAAATCTTATACAAACAAATTGGAATAAAAATTCTTCTCAGGGACAGATTTTATATGGCCCTTTATGCACTTTAAAAGGCATTAATCATAACGGATATTTCATTAAACCAAAGGCACGGCTGCTACTAAGGGAATAAACTTTCGACAGAATGAGATTTTAGGCCAAATCTTGCCCCACAGAATCTCTGTAAAAGCAGAAATATAAAGCAGTTAGACGTTTTATCACGGTTGAGAAAAAAATGACTATATAACGATATTTTTCTTGCTTAAAAAATCTCTACCTTCTTATAATATTTTACTTGACGAGAATATAGGTAATTTAGTAATTTTAATGAAGGCTTAATGCGGTCAGGCAACTTTGGCTTTCTATTATTTAAATGTTTTATAGTGAGGAGCTATTGAGCAGGATGTAAAGCCATTTCGGAGGTTTTGTTTTTCAGGTTAAGTGGCTTTATCATTGCAACTTTTAGCTCCGATTAAGCCTCTGAAAGAAAGGAGGAGTGTAGAACATATCTAATAAATAAAAGGAGGAGTACTAATCATGCCCTAAAATCAGGTATTATTTTTTTAGAGGCAAGCACAGGGTTTGGTGAAGATCTTTGATGCTTGTTTTATTGCCGGTTGTTTGAGACAGG
>Ga0209536_100007126_pt1 | contig 16982 bp, 20 predicted proteins | sample DeeMarSeWOR28_12_FD_187461 | JGI IMG/M metagenome (GOLD analysis project Ga0209536, IMG submission 187461) | Marine sediment microbial communities from White Oak River estuary, North Carolina - WOR-2-8_12 (SPAdes) (version 2) | ecosystem: Environmental > Aquatic > Marine > Intertidal zone >... | reverse complement strand
GTCTTCCGTTCGGCGTGCTGTCGGACAGCGTGTACGCGTATCCCCCGCGCATCGGTAAAAACGCTCGCGGACCAGGGCACGCCGCCTGAAATCGCTCAGATCGGAACCGAGACCCGGCCCGGCATGCTCTGGCCGGAAGGGCGCGTCGACGGAGAGTACGACATTCCCGCGCAGTGGGATCGTCTGGTCATGCTGCTGGAGGCCGGAATCCGGGGCGCTCGGGACGGATCCCCCCGGGCACCGCCCAGCGTCATGCTCCACTTCGATAACGTCGCGAAGAACGAGCTTCGGTTCAACCTCCCTTACCCAAGCGCGAGGTACGACAAGGACGGGTACGTAGTCGAGACATCGTATCCCTGGACGATGGAGTGGAGGGACGAGGCGCCCAACATCATGGGAAGCGAAGAGGATCTCCACGAGGGATTTCCCCCGACCGTGGAGGGCCAGGCCGCGTTCCTGCGGGCCGCAAGGGAGGTGGTGGAAGGCGTGCCCGAGGGTCGGGGACGCGGAGTAATCTACCGGGCTCCTGAGAGGATCGCCGTCGAAGGCGTGGACTCGCACTGGGAGAGCGCGGCGCTGTTCGACTTCGAGGGAAAGTCTCTGCCAGGGCTGGACGCCCTTACCGATGAGGCGCTCGCCCGGTAGCGTCGGTTCAGTAGCCGATCTCCTCGACCGGCGGCAGCGGCGTGCCGAGCCTTCCGGGATCTGCGCCCGGGCAGCGCAGTTCGGCGCCCGCATCCGGATCCTCGAGGTGGACGTTCACACCCAGCTTGACGAACTCGGGGTCCCCTTCGTCGTTCTCGACCAGGAGGTGAAGCCAGAAATGGCCGACACCGAACCGTCCTCTCCACCTGCCGGAGTCGTCACCGGGTTTGCCGACCGTCTTCATCGACTCCATGCTGACCTGGATTGAAACCCAGTCGACGTCCGCTGGTCCGTGATGCATCTCTCCGGAAACGCCTCCTTCGGGTCCGCCGGCAGGGGTCCAGGTGTTCGGTCCGTTCCGCTCGGTGAAGTCCCGGAACGACGCGCCCCCCACACCGTCCACGATCCACCACTCCACCGGCATCTCGATCGTCTCACCCAGAGCGTAGTCGAAATCCGCCACGACGTTCCGCCACCCGATGTGAACCCCGTTCTCCAGCACTTCAGAGTGCTCGTAGAATACCTTCGGGCAGATTCCTCCATCGGCGAGGCCGGCGACGTCGAACGCCGGATCGAGCGTCTGTGTCCGGGTCGAATCGGGGCCACTTACCGCGTCACCCCCGGAGCATGCGCCGGTCATCACGAGAAGGATCAGGGCCGAAAGCTGTCGTTTCATGCATCGCTCGCAGTGTGTCAAGCGAACTCTTGCGTCCGCCTTCACGATGCAGGGAGAGCAAAGGCGGTTCCACCGGTGGAAAACCAGGCCCGGCGCATCAGTTCGAACATCACAAACGGATACGGCATAGATACTTGCATACCCCCGCATCCAGCGGGAGCCGATGGGCGGGAATACTCGACAGATTCCCGGTCCAGAGCAAATCGACTCGATGTGTGCAAGGAGTGGCAATTTGCCCCGACGGCAGCTCCGGATGGCAGTTCGTCGAATCCGAACTGCGAGAGCATGCTTGCAGGGACCTTGACAATATTTGTTATCACATTTATTGTTATGACATGGTTCCGAAACTGACGGCCGAGATCAAGGCGACTGCCCCTTTCTCCAGCCGGGAGGAGGAGGTCTCGCTGAACATACTCCGGACCGCCGCGCTGCTGGAGCACGCGGTAGCCGAGCGGCTGAAGCCGCATGGGCTGACGCCCACGCAGTACAACGTGCTCCGGATCCTGCGAGGGGCGGGTCCGGAAGGCCTGTGTCGCTCCGAGGTGACCGAAAGGATGCTGACTCCGGTACCCGACGCCACACGCCTCCTGGACCGGCTGGAGGAGGCGGGATTGGTGGACCGAGATCGGGACCCGGATGACCGCCGATTCGTCACCGCGCGCATTACACGCTCAGGACTGGAGAAACTGGCCGACCTGGACGAGCCGGTTCAGCGGATGCACCAGGAACTCCTGGGACACATCTCGGAGGAGGATCTCGGCCGCTTGACGGGGCTGCTGGAACGCTCCAGAGGACGGATGTAGGGCGGGATGGATGCCCCGCTGGATATAGCGGACAATTGCATGTTGTAACAGTATTTGTTCCCACAATCACTAGCAGGAGGAATTTGACGATGAATGCGACAATTACGGAACCAACCGCGGCCACGACCTGGAACATCGACCCGCAGCACAGCGAGGTCGGCTTCGAGGTCTCGCACATGATGTTCGCGAAGGTCCGCGGCCGATTCGAGGATGTCGAAGGAAAGATCCTTCTGGGTCCCGAAGGCTCGCTGGAGGAGTCGCGGGTCGAGGCCGTCATGAAGAGCGCCAGCATCAGCACGGGTAACGCGCAGCGCGACGAGCACCTTCGCTCGGGCGACTTCTTCGACGTGGAAGAGTACCCGGCGCTGACGTTCGAGAGCTCGGCCGTCCGGCGTCTCGACTCCGGTGAGCTGGCGGTCTCCGGCACGCTCACGATCCGGGGCGTGAGCCGGGAGGTCGAGCTCGCCGTAACCGAAACCGGCCGAGGCACGGACCCGTGGGGCAACGAGCGGATCGGCTTCAGCGCGGAGACGAAGATCGACCGGCGTGATTTCGACCTCACCTGGAACCAGGCCCTGGAGACCGGCGGGATCCTCGTCGGCAACGACGTGAAGATCGCTCTGGAGATCCAGGCCGTACTTCAGGCCGACTGACCGGCGGGACCGATCGGGGTCGTGCACCGGGAGGTGCCCGTGGCGGTCACCTCCCGACCGATCGGTCCTGTTCGTCGTGCCGCGGCCCTGCCCCTTCGAATCGACCGCGCCTTTGCGTAGATTCGGGGGCGGACTCCCGCAGGGACGGCACACCATGAACTGGACAGCGATCGGGGCCATCGGCGAGATCCTCGGCGCCGCAGGCGTCATCGTCACCCTCATCTACCTGGCCCGGCAGGTGCGCCAGAACACCCGGGCCACGCGGCTGTCCACTTCCCACTCGATCGCATCGGCCGCCCGCGACTGGAACCGACCCCTGCTCGACGACCCCGAGCTCGCCTGGACCTTTCAGGTGGGCACGGAGGATCCGACGAAACTGGACGACAAGGAGCAGGCGCGGTTCATCGAGCTGTGCTTCTCGCTGTTCCGAATGTTCGAAGATGCCCACTATCAGTTCCAGAAAGGGGCGCTCGACCCGGATGTCTGGGCCGGGTACGAGAAGCTGTATGCGGCCTACGCGAAGGCCCCCGGATTCCGGGCCTACTGGGAGCACCGCAAGCAGACGTTCCGGCCGGAGTTCCAGGCATTCATCGATGGATACGGCTCTCCTGAAGTGGAAACATGGGGGCAGTTGCTGCAGCGGTCCGCTGATCGGACGGACGGCTTGTCGGACTGACGGGGGTCCCTGTCCCCGCGTCGCTCGCACGTTGCATCCGGCTTCAGCGCTCTTCTGCCAGTCCGCCCGTCCGCCAGACGACCGTTCCGCCGGTTCCGCCCACCATGACGAATTGCTCCCCACTCGGGTGGACGGCGTGGTTGCGGCTGTAGTGCCCCCGGTACGGACCGAACCGGAATAGTGGTTCCCGATCGACGACCGATATGCGAGAGCCGTCGACCCTGACCTGCGCCGCGACGATCCGGCCGGCCTCCGCGCCCGAGGTCGCCGCATAGAAGAGCTCGCGACCGTCACCCGACCAGGCCGGCTGCAGGGCTTCGCCGGTGGAAACCACGACGGGAGCGCCCATGCCGGGATACGACCGGACGTAGATGCGGCTGGCTCCCGTCTCGTTGGACGTATAGGCGAGCCATCGCCCATCCGGCGAGATCGCCGGGTCCGAGTGGAACACTTCCGCGTCGAGCAGAGGCTGCAGATTCGTTCCTCCACCCGGCTCCGCCCGGTACAGCCGTCCATTGGAGAAGACAATGACCTCCCTCGAATCGGGATGGTATGTCAACTGCCACAGATCACCGTCACCCGTCAGCATCTCCTTCGCGGAACCGGTGCCGTCGGCGGCACGTTCGAAGAGACTCGCGGTCCCGTCCCCTCCGGCGGCGATCGCGGAGTAGCCGACCTTCGTTCCATCCGGACTCCACGCCGGGTCCGAGCTCGGGCCCTCGAAGCTCAATCGCTGCGCCGTCCTGGAGGCGAACGAGTACACCCAGACATCTCCGCGCCATTCCGTTCCGTCGTTGACGACGAACGCCAGCCGGTCGCCCGACGGCGAGTAGCGGGGCACCTGCACCCGCGAGCTCCCGCCGACCGTATACAGCGTTCGCGCCCGGCCCTCGCGATCCACCAGCACCAGTCGGTCGCTGCCCGCCGGACCGAACAGGTAGGCGATCGACCCGTCTCTCGACATCGAGAACATCGACGTACCCCCCGCTCGCGCGACGTTTTCGGCGATGGTTCGGGGCGCGCCCCCAAGGGTGAGCGTGGCCGCGTCGAAGTCATCGACGACCAACCTTCCGTCGGGGGTCACGTAGGCGACCCGGCCGTCGGACGTGGAATTCGGCGATGTTCCCGGAGCCAACCGCACGATCTCGCCCGATGCGAGGGACAACGCGGCGACATCCGTTTCGATGAGGTCGGTTACGATCGTGAACAGCACGAAATCCCCGCCGGGAAGATGATGGGGGAGGTAGTGCGTGATCTCCCGCCGCGCCTGGTCCGTCGAGCTCAACCGCTCCGGCGCGCCGCCGCCCGAGGGTACGCGAAACAAACCGACGAATCCGACCTGCTCGGCCCGGGAGGAGGCCGAGTACACGATCGTCCCGTCTTCCCCCCAGCTTCCGCCCCAGTACTGGGGCGCTGCCGCGATCGTCACCGGCGGGCCGCCATCCAGCGGGACTCGCTTCAGAAGCCCTTCGGCGTGAAATCCGACTTCACCGCCATCCGGCGAAAAGAACATCGGTCCCGACGCTCCCTCCGTTCCCGGAATGCGTCGCCAGTCCCGGGAATCAATCGCCCGTTGATAGAGGACGGACTCGAGCTCCGTATTCACGAGAACCACGAGACGAAGGCCATCGGGGGAGAGGGCGAGCCCGTCCCGGAACGACATCGTCGAGTCGGGCGGGCTGAGAGTGAACTCGGCGACGCGCTGCTCGGCCGTCGGACTCGGCGGACGCATCCAGCCCCACACCGCGGCCACGGCAGCGAGGACCGCGAAGCCGAGCACCCATGGACTGGCTCCGGACCGGGCTCCCCGCCCGCCGGCACCCATGCCGCGGTCCCGGGTCGAGAACCGCGGGTCGGCGAGAGCGGCGGCGAATTCACGGGCGCTGCCGAACCGGTCCGCCGGCAGCTTCGAGAGGGCCTTCTCCGTGGCCGCCGCCACGTTGGAAGGCACGGATCGGCGGCGATCCGTCACCGGTTCGACCTCGCCCGTGACGATCGACTGCAACACCTCGCGGGAGGATGCGCCCGCGTGGGGCGGTGTTCCGGCCAGCATCTCGTACAGCACGCAGGCCAGGGAGTAAACGTCACTCTTCGGGGTGAGATCCTGCTCCGCCGTCGCCTGTTCCGGGCTCATGTAATGCGGCGTGCCGAGGGACAGTCCCACCTCGGTCGTTCGAGCCGGTCCGCCGGGTCCGAGGGGCAGTGCGATCCCGAAGTCCGCCAGCATCGGGCGACCCTCGTGCAGCAGGATGTTGCCGGGCTTGATGTCGCGATGCAGCACGCCGTGCCGGTGCGCGTAGTCGAGCGCGTCCGCGATCTCCCGGGTGATCCGGACGGCTTCCTCGACCCCCAGCTGTTTCTCGGCGTTCAACCGGTCCCGGAGGGTGTCGTCCTCGACGTACGGCATCACGTAGTAGAGGAGCCCCTCCGCCTCCCCGGAGTCGAACAGCGGGAGGATGTGGGGATGCTGCAGCCGCGCCATGGTCCGCATTTCCCGGAGAAACCGCTCGGGTCCCAGGAAGGCCGCCAGCTCGGGCCGAAGCACCTTGACGGCCACGGGCCGCTCGTGCTTCAGGTCCTCGGCCAGGTAGACGGTCGCCATTCCGCCCCGGGCGATCTCCCGCACGATCCGGAAGCGACCCAGCTCGTCGCCCGGCTCGAAGTGGAGTCCCGCCACCGCGCCGGGCCCGGTCATCGTTTCGCTGAGATCGTCGAACCGGCCGCCGCCCTCGTGCGCCTGCAGCAGCGATCGGACCTCTTCGGCGAGGCCCGCGTCCTCGATCGATGACAGGAACGCTTCGCGCTCGCTTTCCCCGAGGCGCGAGGCATCCTCGAACAGATCCGACACGCGCTCCCAATCGTGTCCGCTCATCCCGTCAGCTCCCGGTTGAGCCAGGCCCGGGCGACCTGCCAGTCGCGCTTCACCGTCGCCACGGAGATGTCTAATGCTTCCGCCGTCTCTTCCACCGACAGGCCACCGAAAAAGCGGCATTCCACCACCCGCGTCTGCCGCTCGGAAAAAGCCGCCAGCTTCTCGAGCGCCCGGTCCAGGTCGATCAGCGACTCCACATCGACCCGCTGCCCGGCCTCGCTGCTCACGTCCTCGGCCCTCAGCTCTACCTTTGCACCCTTCCGCTTCACGGCCTGCCGCTGCTTCGCATAGTCGATCAGCACCTGCCGCATCAGCCGGGCCGAGAGGGCGAAGAAGTGGCCGCGGTCGTTGAGCTCGATCCGGTCGAGATCGGCGAACTTCGCGAACGCCTCGTGCACGAGCCCCGTGGTCTGGAGCGTCTGGCCCGGCTTCTCCCGCCCCAACTGCCGGTGGGCGATCTGCTGGAGCTCTTCGTACACGAGGGGAGCGAGCTCGTGCATGGCAGCCGCGTCGCCTGCGCGATGGGCACGCAGGAGCGCGGTGATGTCGTTCCGGGGCCGACGGGCCGACGAGTCGCTTTCTATCATTCTCTCTGTCGTTGCCGGTTCGAACGGATCCGGCCGGATTGGTCCTCGTATCGCCCCACTATGTCTCGTTGCGCCGGTTCCTGACAAGCGCGGGAGACCTGCCTGGGGAGCCACCCCCGGTTCCCGTGAGCCCTGTTTGCGACCCTTGTCGCCTTTCTCTGTGAAGCCGCAGGGCGAGGAGCCGACGACGCTCGAGCGGGGCAGACGAAACAGGTCGGCAGGAGAGGATCGAAAATGAGACAGGCATTCGCACTTCCGACCCTGGCGATCTCCGCGGTGTTCGCCCTGTCGGCCTGCAGCGGCGACGACGTGACGGGGCCGACCGCCCAGACGGGCTCGGCCCCGGCCTCACAGCCGGCAGCTCCCGTCTCCATCGATGTCGCGGTCCGGACCACCGGAGACGGACTCGACCCGGACGGCTACTCGCTGGGAGTCGACGGTCAGTTCTACGAGGTCGGAGTGCAGGAGCTGAGAACGATCGACGGGCTGGCGGCAGGCTCGCACACGCTGTGGCTGGCCGACGTAGCCGAGAACTGCGAGCTCTCGGGCCCGGCCATCCTGAGGTTCGACATCGCGGCGGGTGGGGCCGCACAGGCGGATTTCCGCGTCGAGTGCAGAGACTGAAGGCGGCCCGGCCCCGCGGCGTCGCACCGGGCTCCCGGACCCGTCGGGTTCGGGAGCCCGGTGCTGGCACACGCCCTACACCCCGCCGGGGACCGCAGCCGCGGCAAAGCCGGGGGCGGCGCTCTCCCCGAATCCTCGCTGCATGTCGATGAGGGCATTCATCTCCTTCGCCAGGACCATGTGGTGCTCCTTGACCTCGTCCATGCCCCAGTCGAACGAGGCGATCCTGTCCGTCACCTCGAAGAACCCGCGCACCCGCGCATACCGCCCCTCGTCATACGCGTGCAGCGCCTCCTCGCGCCCCTCGATCACCGACCGTGCCAGGAATTCGGCCTCGCGAAGCGCATCGGAGATCCCGTGCGCGGTGAGCGGATCCCGGAAGTAGCCGGCGTCGCCGACCAGCGCCCAGCCGGGACCCGCACCCTGGCGCAGGAAGCCGGGAATTCCGGCGAACGCGCGGAGCTTGCCCGGACCTCCACTTTCCGCAACCCGCCTCGCGAGGTCTCCGGATACCTCCTGCAGCACGTCGGAATAGAGGTCCTCCAGCCCCTGCCGGCGCCCGGCCTCGAAGCGCGCCGGGGGAATCGAGGCGAACACGCAGGTTTCGCCGCCGTTGGTCGGGATGGATCCCACCGCCGAGCCGATGGCGTAGTACCAGTGATTTCCCTCCAGCCCGAGGTTCTTCCAGTAGCCGTAGATCGAGGCCGTGGCGTGGGGAGCCGAATGAGTGACCGGGGCGTCGAGCAGCCTCGCGACGCGAGAGTTGATCCCGTCGGCTCCGATCACCAGATCGGCCCGGACCGTGACCGTTTCCCGATCGGAACCGGAAATCCGGGCGCCGATGACCCGGCCCCGGTCGTCCGTCACGAGACCGCTCACGGCCCGGCCGTGCACGACCTCCGCCCCGGCGTGCGAGGCGGCGGCCACCAGCGCGGCGTCCAGGACCGTGCGACGCGGGGCGAAGAGGGCGTTCAGCCCGTCGCGCTCCTTGATCGGGATGGAAATCACCTCGTCACCGTAGTGGAACGTCGTGCTCCGAATCTCGGGCGTTCCGGCCGATCGAATCTCGTCCAGCACTCCCCACCGGTGCAGCTGCAGCACCGCGCCTCGCATCAGGGCGTGGGTGGACAGCGTGTCGCTACCGCGAGCAGCCGGATCCACGACCAGAACGCGAAGCCCCGCCCGCGCGAGAAGCAGGGCGGTGGAAGCGCCGGCACATCGGGCGCCGGCGATGATCACATCGTATCGGGTGTCGCGGATCGGATCGGGCATGTCGGCTTCCTCCTTCGACCCGGCTCGCGCCGGTGTGTCACAGTTCTCCTTCGCTCCACGCATCGGTGAGTGATGCGCTGTTTCGCGAAGGAATGAGACACCCGACACAAGGAGCGAACGATGACGACCATGACGAAGCCGGTAGACAACGGAGTCAACGTCGAAGCACTGCTGGCGGCGCGCGAAGCGCTGAGCCAGGCCCCCGAGGCCGCGCAGTTCACCTGGCGCGCCACCTGCGAGTGGGTGAACGGCACGCACAGCCGCTCCACCGTGGAGGGGTTCTTCGGACTGGGCGAAGAGCAGAGCCACCGGACCACCTTCACCTTCGATGCGGACCACCCGGAGATCTTCGCCTCAGAGGACCAGGGCGCGACGCCCGTGGAGCTCGTACTGGCAGGGCTCGCGAGCTGCCTCACGGCGGGTGTCGCCTCGGTCGCCCAGAACCGGGGCATCCAGCTGAACTCCGTGAAGGCCACGCTCGAGGGCGACATGGACATCCAGGGAATCCTCGGGATCGACGGCGAGGTCCGGAACGGATTCGACGGAATCCGGGTCACCTTCGACATCGATGCCGATGCCACCGACGACGAGATCCGGGCGGTGGTCGCCCAGTCGCAGAAGCGCTCGGCCGTCTACGACGTGATCACGAACCCGACCAACGTCTCGGTCGAGGTCAGGTAGGGAACCTTCGATGATTCTCCCGATGGGAAGCAGGAGGACGACCGCGGTCGTCCTGGGAGCCGGCCACGCCGGACTGGCCATGAGCCGCTGCCTCGCCGAACGCTCGATCGACCACGTGGTCCTCGAGCGTGGCGAGGTGGCGAACTCCTGGAAGACGGAGCGCTGGGATTCGTTGCGTCTGCTCACGCCCAACTGGCAGAGCCGGCTGCCGGGATACGGGTACGAAGGCGACGACCCCGACGGCTATCGGACGATGCCCGAGACGATCCGCTTCATCGAGCGGTACGCCGAGGTCATCGATGCACCGGTTCGGACGCACACGACGGTCACGTCTGTGCGGGCCATCGAAGAGGGGTACGAGGTCGTCACCGATCGCGGCACCTGGCGTTGCCAGGCGGTCGTGATCGCGACCGGCGCCTGTAACATCCCGAACGTTCCGGCGATCGCGGAAGCCATACCGGGGCACATCCGGCAGGTGACGCCGAAGGAATACCGCAACCCGGAGCAGCTCGCGGAGGGCGGCGTGCTCGTCGTCGGGGCCTCGGCCAGCGGCGCGCAGATCGCGGACGAGATTCACCGCTCGGGCCGACCGGTCACCCTCTCGGTCGGGGAACACATTCGTGTCCCTCGCGTGTACCGCGGCCGCGACATCGAGTGGTGGATGGACGCGGCCGGCGTGATGGATGACTTCTACCGGAAAACCGACAACCTGGACCGCGTCCGCACCGTTCCGTCCCTGCAGCTCGTAGGCTCGGACGATCGACGCGACCTGGATCTCAACTCCCTCACGGAGATCGGAGTGCGGCTCGTCGGACGGCTCGCCGGTATCGCCGGTGGGAAGGCCCAGTTCTCGGGGTCGCTGGCCAACCAGGCGGCCCTGTCCGACCTGAAGATGGGTCGGCTGCTGGACCGAATCGACGAGTGGGCGACCGGGGCCGGCCTCGATGGCGAAGCAGACCCGCCGCACAGGTTCGGGCCGACGCGGATCGAGGCGTCGCCGCCGCTCGGAATGAGCTTGCGGGACGGGGCAATTCGCACCGTCCTGTGGGCGACCGGCTACCGACCGGATCACTCCTGGATGGACGTCCCCGTAGTCGACCGGAAAGGTCGCATCCGGCACGACGGCGGAGTCGTCGAGGCTCCCGGCCTCTACCTCATGGGCATGCCGTTCCTCCGGCGCCGCAAATCCAGCCTGATCGACGGGGCGGGCGATGACGCGCGCGAGCTGAGCGCGCACCTCTGCGCCTACCTGGCCCGAGCCGCGACGAGGCGCAGCGCCTGAGAGGCGCCGCGGCGGGAGCCGCGATCGGCAACCTCAACATTCCCCCGTGGGCCTCGATCCCCCGCCCTGCAGGACTGGGGCCCCGCTTCCTGCGCGCGAGTCGGTCGAGGTCGCCTGCGACTGAATCGGGTCGAGGCCACGAGTTCCATCCGCTCCCCGAACAGGATGATGAGAGGGCCGCCTTCGAATCCGGACGGCGGCCCTTTCGTCGCATCAACGACCTTTCGGCCACAACTGTTCTCTGTTTAGAATCACGGTGTCGCCCTCACCTTGAAAGGAGCCCACCCATGGGCAGGCCTCTCCGAGCTGCCGCGCTGATCGCCGTCGCTGCCGCGGCCGCATGCTACACGGTGCCGATCTCCACGAACGTCGCGACCAACCCGGGAATGCGCGTGACCTCCGAGGCCTCGAAGCTGAACGTCCTCTGGGTCACGCCCCTGCCCCCCGAGACCTCGGCCGATCTCATGGCCGACCTGATGGAACAGTGCGGGAACCGGGGCGTGACGGGCGTCACGATCGGGACTCAGGTCGGGTTCGCCGTGATCGGCCAGCAGGAGAAGATCGTCGCCACCGGCTACTGCGTGGAGTAGCCCGTGAGCCCGATCGCACCACTGCCGCCTGCGGAAGCATCCGCCTGGCCCCAGCTCCCAGCTGCGGAGTGGTGGGACACCCTCGAGACCCTCCACCTCTGGTCCCAGATCGTCGGCAAGGTGCGCTTGGAGCTCTCCCCGTGGGTGAATCACTCCTGGAGCGTCCCGCTGTACGTGACCGCGCGAGGGCTGACCACCTCTCCGATCCCGTACCGCGGCCTGAGCTTCGAGATCGAGTTCGACTTCGTCGATCACGTGCTGCCGATCCGCACCAGCGACGGTCGCACCCGTCCTCTGGCGCTCGAGCCGAAGAGCGTGGCGAGCTTCTATCGCGAGCTGCTCGGGACCCTGAAGGAGCTGGGGATCGACGTCTCGATTCACCCGATGCCGAACGAGCTTCCCGATCCGATCCCGTTTCCGGACGACGAGGTGCACGGTGCGTACGTGTCCCGGCATTCCCGGGCTCTCTTCGACGCCCTGGTGCAGGCCGACCGCGTGTTCAAGGAGTTCCGGGCAGGCTTCACGGGCAAGTGCAGTCCCGTGCACTTCTTCTGGGGCTCGTTCGACCTGGCCGTGACGCGGTTCTCCGGCCGCGAAGCACCGGAGCACCCGGGCGGGATCCCCTTCCTGCCCGACGAGGTCACACGGGAGGCCTATTCGCACGAGGTCTCGAGCTGCGGATTCTGGCCGGGAAACCGGGATGCTCCAGACCCGTTCTTCTATTCGTACGCGTACCCCACACCGGACGGGTTTCCGGAGGCGGCCGTGAAGCCGGACGCCGCCTACTGGCTCGATGATCTCGGTGAGTTCGTGCTGCCGTACGAAGCGGTCCGGGCGACCGACTCGCCAGATGAGGCGCTCATCGCTTTTCTGCAGAGCACGTATGCGGCCGCCGCGAACCTCGCGGACTGGGACCGGGACGAACTGGAGTGGCAGCCCGGATTCCGACCGCTCGAACGCCGGCGGGGGTAGCCGCCAGCTCGTTTCTCTTGGCAGCCGTGCGGGAACCGGCGCCGTCCCCGCGATCACACGTCGGCGTGCTCCAGGTCGATGTAGGCGTCGGGCACGAACGGCGGCGTGCAGATGCAGTAGAACACGAGATCCGAGCCACCCGTGTTCGTGATGCGCTGCGATACGCCGGCCGGGATGAACACGACGTCTCCGGCCTCCACGGGCGTCGCTTCCTCGCCCGCGACTTCGACCCGCCCCACGCCCTCGACGATCAGGTAGCGCTCGTCGATGCCCTCGAGGGCGTGGAGCTGCGTCGCGACACCCGGCTCGACCCGCGCCCTCGCCACCGACACGACTCCGTCGGACGCGTCGTTCCACGTCTCGAGGATGAAGCAGCGCTCCGGGGTCCAGAACTCCTGGCTGGGATCCGGCCTTCGTACGGCAGCCTTCACGGGCTCAGCCCCCGCACCGACATCGGCCCCTCGTCGCTCCAGGCGATCGCCTCGAAGCACGGCTGATAGCCGAGCCCGCCGCAGCGCGACCCGTGCTCGGCCAACAGCAGGATCGTGTGCTCGCCCCATTCGACCAGCCGCCAGGCCTGTGCCATCCAGACGTCGTGGCGCCCGGCCACGATCGCGTGCAGCTGAGAGCCCCCGGTCGGAGTGAACAGGGACGCCGCCGTCGAGCAGGCGAACTTCCCTTCGTCGATCAGCATATCGTCGTTCCCATCCCCGTCGAGATCGACGAGCAGAACGGCATCGTCCGCGGCCGCGAACTCTCCGCCGTCGAGGTCGGCGCAGGCCTGACGGGCCGCGGCCACGATCTCGTCCTCCGTCGACTGCGCCGCGAGCTCGGGGGCCGGGATCATAAGGAGAAGGCAGGTCCAGGCGAATCGTTTCATTCGGGAGTCCTCGCTGTGATTGTGGGATCGAACGACCAATGGTAGCAGGATCTCGGGCGAAAGGCAGGGCCACAAGCCCCGGCTGAAGCCTCGATTGCCCCCGAGACTCTTATCTGACTATTATGGTCATATATGGCAATTGGGCGGCGCCGGGGACCGCGGGAGGTACGGAACCCACGATTGAGGAAACGATGATCAGAGTCTCGATATCCGAGCTCAAGGCGAAGCTCAGCGAGTACCTGGAGTCGGTTCGGGCGGGCGAGGAGGTGATCGTGACGGATCGAGGGCGGCCGGTGGCGAGAATCGCTCCGGTGACCGGACCGGAGGAGACCGAAAGCCGGCTGCGGATGCTCATCCGCACCGGGCAGGCACGGCCTCCACAACACGCAGGAGGCGTGGACGTGGAGCGAATCGGTGCGCTTCGTCCCCGCGCCCGGGCCGCCGACCTCGTCGGCGCGGTCCTGGAGGAGCGGCGCGAGGGCCGATGAGGTTCTGGGATTCGTCGGCCGTCGCCGCGCTCTGCGTGGACGAGCCCCGCACGCCGGCGGTGGAGAGGCTGGTTCGGGAGGACCCCGAGATGGTGGTCTGGTGGGCGACCCCCATCGAGTGCGCTTCCGCGATCGCCCGGCGCCGGTGGGAGGGCTCGCTGTCCCCGGCCGACGAGCTCGCAGCCATCGAAGTGGTGGATCACCTGGCACAGGCCTGGGTGGAGATCCAGCCCGGGGAGCGGGTTCGCTCGCACGCCTTTCGACTGCTTCGCATTCACTCGCTGCGCGCGGCCGATGCGCTGCAACTCGCCGCAGCGCTCGTCTGGGCGGGAGTGCCAGCGGCCAGCCCGGCGCCGGGGGCCGAGTTCGTGACCTTCGACGAACGCCTGGCCGAGGCGGCCCGCCGGGAGGGCCTGACGATCCTGCCGTCAGGTTAGACGAACAGCCGCAGCGCCAGGTACGGCGTGAGATTGAACACGATCCACAGCAGCTTGAAGTAGGCCAGCACCTTGTAGTGCACGGCGGCGAAGCTCTCGTCGCTCAGGTCGAACCACCTGCGGTGCATGCCGCGCATCCAGCCACCCGCAAACGCCAGCACGAGCCACCAGACGAAGATGATCACGAGGTTGATCAGCGTGCACCAGGCGAGAAACGAGGTAAGGATCTCCACGGTCATGGCCTTCTCCTGAAATAGATTTCGCGGCTCTGACTGTCCGGTAGAGGAACGGCAGACGAACGCTCGGGTCCGTTGGGACGAAAGACCGTGTGATCAGTATACGGGGCGGAAGCAGCCGCCGCCCGCGACGGTCCCTGAGCTCGTCGGGCGGTCCGGAAATCTCCGGAATCGAGATCAAAGGCGTCTTCGACCTCATGGGTCTGGATCTCGAGATCTTCGGGGCGTACGATCGGGTACCCGGACAGGGTTGCGTGGGGCATCGATTCAGCACGCATCTCAGGCGCTGACCGCTGGACAGGATGAAAGGGTCATGAGCATGAGTCTCGACAGACGACGCGCGGTTTCATTTGCCCTCTCGCGGTTGGCGATCGTCGCGGTCGCGGTCGCGGTGTGCGGTTGCTCGAGCGAATCCGGCAACAACGAACGCTCGATGGTCGTTTCGGTCTCGGCTTACAACTCCCTACCATCGCAGACCAACTCCGAACCGACCGTCACCGCGTGGGGCGACAAGTTGAAGCCCGGGATGAAAGCCGTCGCGATCTCACCCGACCTGTTGAACGAGGGGCTTTCACACGGTTCAAAGGTGAAAATCGAGGGCCTCAAGGGCACATATGTCGTACTCGACAAGACCAATGCGCGCTTCACGAAGCGCGTGGACGTGTACATGGGAGTAGATGTCGAAGCCGCGAAGGAATTCGGGGTCCAACAACTTCGAGTCACCTGGTCGGAGTGACCCTGCCTGAGAACCACGGGGTGGAGCGGAGGGGAAGGGATTCGCCGTCGAGCGCAGCGAGACCTTCGAGCCTGCGGAGCAGGCGAGACTACCCTTGAGTCCTTCCGGACGCCGGTAGCTCGCACGCTGCGCTTGCCAGGCGTGTCGGCGCTGCAGGACTAGATGTTCAAGACCGATTCGTCGTTATCCGTCCCGGTTCCCCTCCGTTCCCTTGTGTACCTGTGACTCGGAGCTACCCGAACCGAGTTGTCAGTGTGTTTCCAGACATCCGTGGTAGAAACTCCTCAATGAGAGGCTTCGGACCTCGATGTCCGGGGTCGCCCTGATCCCCCGGCACTCTCGCCTCAGCACCTCTTCGTCTTGAGCCCAGGAGATTCGTGTGCCCTAGAGCGGGCACACGAACGTCGGATCCACGGCGCATCGGTAGTAGGTCCGGAAACCGACTACGGCTCCGACGAGCTCGGGAACGCCCAGCATGACGTCACCCTCAGTGTAGTAGTCACGCGAGTAGTAGGACTGGACGCTGCCATCGGCGAACTTGACGATCGACATGCCCGGAGCGGTGAAGGGAGCGCCGTTGAACGACCCGGACATCGTCCAGGTCGCCATGTAGATCCCGTCGATCAGGGTCTCGTCCTCGACCACGGTATACAGCTCCGACGATCCGGCGAACAGTCGGCCCAGGAACTCGGCCATCGTGGCGGGCCCGTAGATGTCGACGATCGGATCGTGGTACTCGTAGTTGGCCGCCAGGTAGGGCAGCACTTCAGGCCAGTTCTCGGCATCGAGCTCCACCAGCTGACGACCGACTTCCAGCTGCTTGCGACGGAGCTGCTCGGGAGATCGCAGGCGGTTGTCGCGACCGAGCAGCGCCTGCGAGTTGTCCGGAATCTCAGACCTGAGCCCGCTTCGGAGTCCGCTCGGGGCGCCGGAGAACGGGCAGACGAAAGTCGGATCCACGGCGCAGCGGTAGTAGGCCCGGAAGTTGGCGATCGCCAGGTCCAGGCCCGGGACCGTGGCCATAATGTCGCCCTCGGTATAGTAGTCGCGCTGGTAGTACACCATCGATGAGTTGCGACGGAACTTGAGGGTCGAGATGCCCCTGGCCTCGTAGGGGACTCCCAGGAAGTCCCCGGACATGACCCACGTGGCCGAGTAGACGTCGCCTTCGAGGGTCTCGTCCTCGACGATCGTCACCAGCCCGCCCGCGCCGAGAATCTGGTACAGGAACCCGGTCATCTGCTCGATGCCGTAGATGTCGACGATCGGATCGTGGTATTCGATGTCCTCGGTGTAGAAGGGCAGGACCTCCGCCACGTTCGAGATCTGTACCTCCACCAGACCACGTCCGATCTCGAGCCGCTGCTCGTAGAGCCTGCCCGTGTTCCCCCGCACGGGAGGGCCGGAATGCTTCGCGGCCGCTTGCAGGGAGTCGGAAGCGTTGGGCTCCACGACTCCGTCGGAGCAGCCGCCTAGGGCGAATCCTGCCATGAGAACGAGATACGTCAGTGCGAGTCGTTTCATGTTTCCGCCTTGGTGCCTGTGAACGAAGGAAGACGTCCGCCTGCCGGGGGCCGGCCAGAAGTGTCCAAGGGGCAGCATACCAGAAGCTTGGGACCCGCATCGGATCCCGTCAATTCTCGCGGCGATGCAGCAGCTTGTTCAGTTCGCTGTTCCGCGGATTGCGGACCGGTTGATAGCGCGTCTCAGGTCCGGGAAATGGCCCTGACGTTCGAGTGGGATCCGGACGATCAATCCAGGTCCGCCTCCACTGCCATCTGCACCAGCTCGGCGACGGAGTCGGCCTCGATCTTCCGCATCAGGCTGGTGCGATGGCGCTTCACGGATCGCTCGGCGATGCCGAGATCCGAG
>Ga0209536_100007125_pt1 | contig 16982 bp, 16 predicted proteins | sample DeeMarSeWOR28_12_FD_187461 | JGI IMG/M metagenome (GOLD analysis project Ga0209536, IMG submission 187461) | Marine sediment microbial communities from White Oak River estuary, North Carolina - WOR-2-8_12 (SPAdes) (version 2) | ecosystem: Environmental > Aquatic > Marine > Intertidal zone >... | reverse complement strand
CGGGGACACTGATGGACACGATTCCGCCCCGGCCCGCAGCTGCGGACCGGGGCGGAATGCCTCAACCTGGGCAGAACCCGACTAGTTCGGGACCTTGCCGGGGCCGGGGTATACGAGGAAGAGATGGTCCAGCCCAAGGGCCTGGAGCATGAGCACCCCGGCGTAACAACTTGCTGCGAGTTCCACTGTCAGTTCGGAAAGGGACCATTGTTCCACAAAGGTGATAGGCCAGGTGTTGTCGACATCTACCAAGTCGTTAAATTGGTTGATCCCCGGAATGGCCTGTTTATGGATGTCATCGTATAACACCAGACCGTTTTGTAGCATATACAGTATGTTGAAAAGTACATGCTGGGATAAATCTCCTACGGGTATGACGAGAAGTGTAGACGGCTTGTTAAACACCCAGGTATTGTGAGCTTCCGCATAGGGAACCTCGGAAGGTATTCGCAGCCGTCCATCATGGATTTTTCGAACGTGTTTTTTGGCATAGGCAACGAATTCATCCAAATTCAAAGTTCCATCGCCGGCGCGCTCGGCAAAAGCGGGTGCATCCCGCATTTCCAGCAGATACAACCCATCATCGTCAGTAAAAAACGTCTGACTGGTATGAAAACCCGCTGCAGACGGGAACACGCGCCCCCCGGCCGCACCTGCGTAATTAGAAAGATGGGGCGCATATATCTGGCCACGATATATCATATTGTGCCAAGCAGTATTTCCACCGCAGGCGGCCACCACAAGCAACTTTTCGAGTTCGGAAAGCGGCATCGAGTCTTGTTTCGATTTATAGGCGAACACGCCGTCCGGAATCTCTGCACCCATAAAAAAGCGTCGGGAGCGGCGGCCTAAAAGTGCCTCAATTAATCCAAAATTGGACAATTCTTTATAGCCTGGGGGGAAATTCGAGTTCTCCATGAAAACCTCCTTTTAATTTGGTGCAGCTATCAGGTATGCGCTTAACCTTTTCGCAAGAGATAAAAAGATATCTCAAAACTTGAGCGGTTTCAGAGCTTCATTAAGTCGCTCGCGCTGGTTCTCGCTTGTCAGTTCGACCAGGAGTTTCTGGAAGCGTGGATGTTCAACGCCCGAGAAGATGTATTGCCAGCGATAGGCTGTCAGGACTCCATCCTTGATTTTCTGGATTTCATCGCGACTGAATGAACGGTCGCAAACGTTCGCAAAGTAGTCTACATCGGCAGCGCTCTGATTTTGCAGGATACCATCCACGTCAGCAACCAAGGCAATCAACTCACCGACGGCCTGATCACGTTCCTCATCCGAAATTTTGTTATCTTCACGCGGCCATTCCAATTCGTCCATCATGGCATGAGTGGTTTCTTCCTTCCAGTGAAATAAAAATATATCTTTATACAACTCGGAAAGATTTATTTCCGGCTCGATACTCTGCTTGTAATGTTCCTGGGTGAAAAGCTCGATTTCCAGGATAAGTGCCAGAACGGCCCAGCTGGAACACTTTAGCACGGCGGCCGCAACTGTGTCAGGGTCGGGCAAAAATTGATAGCCGTCCGGCATGCCTTTGGCCATCATCGCTTCGATCCTACGAAACAACTCCTGGTGCTTCAACTCCTCATCGCTGAACCGAATGAGCGCTTCCAGCGCGGTCTGGTCTCCGAGCCAATGGTCCCGGGTCGTTTCAAGCACCTTGGCTGTAACGAAGCGCTCGACAAATCCGAACATGTTGGCGTAGGTGCGTCCCTGAACCTGACTGAGAAGCCTCTTTTCATCTTCGTTTAAAAAATCGAGCCGGTCGACCTGGGAAATTCCGTCCGGTAGAAATTTTTGCGAAAAGTCAAACTCCCGGCCGCGAATGACATCCTCATCGATATCCCAGCGAACCCGCTTGGATACCTCGATGCATTTGGCATAGCGCGCTTGATCGACATGATAATCTTTTAATTGCATGGTGTTTTCTTCCTTTCTCCAATTTAGGTTTAGAGACAAACTATTGAGAAACTTGAGTTAGATGAAGGATGATTCAGATAACAATATTTTTAGAGGAGCCTTGGTCGGAGAATGCAGATTTCACAGTAGAAGATTTCTATGAGGTGATTTTCTTAAAGATCGTAGGCTGGCCCCTGCGGTTTTAATCCAAATTGAAGGATTGCAATTAATGCAACTCTATTTAATACTATACCAGTTAACCACATTGTGGTATATTGTCAAGAAACAACGTAGAAAAAACTGTTTACAATAGGTGTAAATAAAGTAATGCCAAACCCACACTTATCGCTAAATTCCGCGAAGCGTCGGGCTATATATTGCCTATGCAAGTCTTTAATTTTTTGTAAGATCTAAAATTGAAGGCTTCGTGCCTCAACCGCTAATTCCCATTTATTATGGATATGTTATGCAAATCTGAAAAAAAATCAGTCGAGATAATAATCTTTTCCACCTCCTTGGTGCCTTCATAAATCTCCAACACCTTGGGGGCGCGGTCAAAGCGTTTGATATCAAGTATTGTAAGGGCGGACAGGGGACAGGGGAGGTATCCGGGTGTTATAACAGCAGGCGTTGTCTTAAAACATCACCGATATTGCGATCGCCATGGATGATACCAAAGACAAATATGTTGGGTTTAGCGAGTTGGTAGATAATGCGATACTTTTTGGTGATGATCTGTCGGTAATCAAATTGACCGATCTGTGAAAGTTCATCGGGGATGTGCCCGTGCTCAGGATTTTCTGAAAGGCTGTCGCATGCTTTACGGAGAGTTATGACCATATCCTTTGCAGCCTTTTTACTTCCTGACTTTCGGATGTATCGGTAAATTGCTTCGATATCTTTTACGGCTTCTTCGAGCAATAAAACCGTATATGGCATCAGGAAAAATCCTTTTCGATGCGCTCTTCAAATTCATTCAGCACTTGTTCGGCCGGCCGGTATCGCCCTTCGGTCACGCTTTTATTGCCTTGAGCTATCATTTCCAACATGGCTAGGGTTTCCTGCAGATCTTCGTACGCTTTGATATCGATGAGGACGGCCTTGGCTTCGCCATTTTGGGTAATGATCATGGTGCCCTGGTTTTCATTCAGTTTGCGGATCACTGCGGCCATATTGTTTTTAAAGTAGCTGACCGGCTTGAGGTCTTGGCTTAGCTTCATGTAATTCACCCTTAATTTAGGCCATAATTAAGACTTAATATAGACTTTATTAAGATTTATGTCAAGCTATTACAAGATGCGGGTACTCACTCAATCGTTCCACGAATTACGCGTAAATCCGGCAATGTACAGCTGCAACAATAACGCGCAACCCGGAACTCGGAACGCGCAACATTCAAAACCATTACTCTAGTCTAAACTGCAAACAATTATATAAAGATCCATTTCACTACAATTTGCCTAAAACTTCTCGTGAAATGATAATCTTCTCTACCTCCTTGGTGCCTTCATAAATCTCCAAAACCTTGGCGGCGCGGTAAAAGCGTTCGATGTCATAGTCATTAAAGTAGCCATAGCCACCGTGCAGCTGCAGGGATTCGTCGACCACTTCCACTGCGATATGACAAGCGTACATCTTGGCAATGGCGGTTAGCTTAGTATCCGGCTTGCCCTGATCCAGCAGCCATGCGGATTTGTATGTCATGTTGCGGGCCGTTTCGACCTTGGTGACCATTTCGGCAATTTTAAACTGGGTGCTCTGAAACGCACCTATCGGACGGCCAAATTGTCGCCGGCCTTTGACATGTTTAACCGCCATATCCAGCGCCCCCTGGGCAAGCCCGACGCCATGGGCGGCGACATAGGCCCGGGAATGATCGAAGAATTTCATCAGCTGAATAAAGCCGTTGCCTTCCACACCGATCAGGTTTTCCTGAGGAACGCGGCAGTTGTTAAAATAAATCGCGGCTGTATCCGATGCCCGCAGCCCCATTTTACCGTGCATGGGCTCGGATTTATAGCCCTCACGATCGGTTTCCACTAGAATGATGCTGTGCCGGCCGGTTTTGGAAGACGCATCCGGATTGGTCAGGCAGTATACGAGCATATGGGTTCCCACTGTTCCGTTGCCGATCATCACTTTGCTACCATTGATGATGTAGTCATCGCCGTCTTTGACCGCCGATGTGGTGGCCGCTGCGGTGTCGCTGCCGGCATCGGGCTCGGTGATGGCAAAACCTAATATTCCATCTGCATTGAAAAGAGGGGGTAGGTATTTCTTTTTTTGCTCTTCAGTACCAAAAAGCAGCAGTTCTTCGGCGCCAAACGATACCGAGCACAATTCCTGGGCAATACCCGGATCAACCTTCCAGAATTCTTCGAGCACCAGCGCCTGTTCGAAAAACCCGAGTCCGGGACCGCCGTATTCTTCGGGAATGAAAAGTCCGATCAGATCCAGTTTGCGGGCTTTTTTTAGGATTTCAGCCGGAAAGGTCTCATTGATGTCATACTCGAGGGCAACCGCCGGAAACTCGCCCAACGCAAATTCTCGGGCGGCTTTCTGGATATACTGTTGTTCTTTGGTCAGATCAAAATCCATGTTTATTCCTTTCAAAAAAAATATTCGGAAAGATATTGGAGTAATGGAGTATTGGAGTGTTGGAGTGTTGCATAAGACCAAAAGATGACCATCAACATCTTTTTTCCAGTACGCCAACCCGGCCTTCGTAGCTGAAGCTACTTCGGCGGAGTAGGCTACTCCAGTACTCCACTACTCCATCCGTTTCACCTAACTGATAGTGAAAAAAATGACGAGCATCAAATAGCGTCACCTTGTTAATTTTAGAGCGGAATATTCCCATGCCGCTTATTGATCGCGGGTCGTTGTTTGTTGCGCAGCATTCTGAGTGCTTTAATCAGCTGGGGTCGTGTTTCCTCGGGTTTAATGACACTGTCCACCAGCATATTGGATGCCGCATGGTAAGGGTTTGAATATTTATAATCATATTCATCGATGCGTTGCTGTCTGAGCGCCTCGGGGTTTTCAGCGGCCTGGATCTCTTTGCGAAAGATTAAATTGACGGCTGCCGTCGTATCCAAGACCACCAGTTGGGCGATGGGCCAGGCCAGCATCAGATCGACCCCCATACCGACACAACACATACCCATTACCGCGCCGCCATACTCCTTGCGCAATGCCAGGGTGATTTTGGGTACCGTGGCTTCTGAATAGGCGTAGAGCATTTTAGCGCCATGACGGATAATGCCGGCATGCTCCTGGGTTACACCGGGAAAATAACCGGGAACATCAACGAAATTGATCAAGGGAATATTGAAGGCATCACAGAATCGAATAAAGCGCGCGGCTTTGTCGGAGGCATCAACATCCAGACAGCCGGCTTTGATCCGCGGTTGGTTAGCAACAATTCCGACTGTATGGCCATCCATGCGGGCAAAGCCCACAATGATATTGAGCGCATAGCGGCATAAAACCTCGAAAAAGGTTCCCTGATCCACAACCCGCTCGATGACCTGGTGCATGTCGTATGACTTTTTAAAGTCGGCCGGGACGATTTCTTTGAGCTTTTTATCGATGCGCTCCGGATCATCATCGCTTTTAACGACCGGCGGATTTTCAGTGTTATTGGAGGGTAGATAGCTTAGCAGTTTTTTAATGATGGAAATACATTCTTCATCGCTTTCGGCCACAAAGTGGGCGGTGCCGGTTATTTCGCTATGCACTTTAGCCCCGCCGAGCTCCTCCAGGCTGATGTCTTCACCGGTGACGGATTTGATGATCCCCGGCCCGGTGATGACCATATGGCTTTTGCCTTTGACCATGACAATAAAATCTGTTAGCGCCGGCGAGTATACCGCCACACCCGCACTGGAACCCATCATGCCGGTGATTTGGGGAATAAGGCCGGAAGCAGCGGTATTGCGGTAAAACATGCCGGCAACCCCCCTAGATGCGAAGAACCCTTCATGCAGGCGGCCGCCACCGGAATCATTTAGCGCCACCAAGGGCGCTTTAACCTTTATGGCTTCATCCATGATGCGGCAGATTTTCTGGCCGTGGATGGTGCCCACAGAGCCTCCCAGCACCGTAACATCCTGGGCGTAGGCAAACACCAGCCGGCCGTCGATGTTTCCATAACCGGTAACCACACCATCACCGGGTACTTTCTTTTCCTGCATGCCAAAATCCATGGATTGACTTTCAGCAAGCTTGTTGACCTCAACAAAGCTACCCAGGTCGTAAAGCAGGTCCAGCCGCTCTCTGGCCGTTAATTTGCCGCGATCATGTTGTCGGTCAATCGCTTTCTGACCACCGCCCATTTCGGCCTGTTGCTCTAAGGTCGCCAACCGCTCCAATTCACTTTGATGTGTTTTGGCTTTCGTCATGGCTGCTGTTCCTTTGTATTTTGTTCGTATAGGTCTTCAGTGGTGTGATCGATCTTTGTATACTGTATACCAGATAAAGGTGTCAATTATAAAGTGGGACCGATGAAGGTCGTAAGTATCTGATATTATTTAGAGCCAAAAACCATACAGACGCAGTATGCGCTGAAGGGCACGGTGGGCCGACTGTTTATTTGTTTTTCATTTTTGTTTGGGATAAGCAAAAGGAAGAGGGCAGATCACCCATCCGATGATCTGCCCCAAAGTGAAAGGATGGGATGTACACGAAATGCGTATGAATCATTTAGCTTCAGCTTAGGATTAAACAAAATTTTTAATTTCGTTTTAGAAGTTTGTCTTAAGTGTGTTAGGAGGAAAAAAGTTCGGGCAGCCCATCATCGCGATAGGCTGCCCATTGAGAAACGGAAAGACAGCGATGCCTAGAGGGAAGCACCGAATATTATATGCACAAAGGGATGTGAATATATTATTAGACTATCATTCGAATTTGATTAAAAACCTATGTTTAAAAGCGCATTCTAATAGAAATCCGTTGATCGCTAAACGGTGTGCCATTATAAAAGGCAATAACGCATCCATATGCGAATTGCAGCGTTGATAAACTCATGATTCGATGAAACCGAATAGTGAATGAAGGCGTCCATATCATGCAGCGGGAGGTCATTTGTGAATCATCAACTTTTATTGATTCAGCGCCGGGACAATGTTTGTACGTTGACACTGAATCGGCCGCAGAAGAAAAATTCCCTTTCTCTTGAATTAGTTGAAATGCTCGGCTCTACTTTGAAAAAACTGGCTGACAACAATGAAGTGCGGACCCTCGTTCTGCGCGGGGCAGGGGATGTGGCCTTTTGTTCAGGTTTTGACATCGGTTCGCTACCCACGCAATCCAAAGGGGATGCGAATCAAAGATTAAAATCACTGGATCAGGTTGAGATGTTGTGTCAACATCTGGTCAATTTTCCATACCCGGTGATTGCCATGTTGAACGGGCTTGCGTTTGGCCTGGGATGCGAACTGGCCGTGTGCTGCGACATTCGCATTGGTGCCGAGGATATTCGCATAGGAATGCCGCCCGCCAAACTGGGAATGGTTTACCCCTGGATGGGTTTGCAGCGGTTCATTCAACGCATTGGGCTGCAAAGCACCAAGGAGATGTTTTTTACCGGCCGTACCTATAGTGGCACGCGGATACAAACGCTGGGACTGGTTGATTATCTTGTTCCCCGGTCTGACTTGGAGGAATTTACCACAGAAATGGCGTTGGAAATTGCCGGTAATGCGCCACTGGCTTTGAAAGGTATCAAAAAAGTCATCCACATGTTGATGCAAGCCAACCGACTGGATAATAATCAATCCAATGAAGCCCAAAAAATCTTTAGATCCGCTCTGGCAAGCGAAGACATGCAGGAAGGACAGGCAGCTTTTTTGGAGAAAAGAAAGCCACGCTTTAAGGGCAAATAGCCAGCGTTTGGCCTGTTGAGCCGGTTAAGCCCGTTGTGCCCATTATAATAAGGTTAGGTTTCTATTTTATATAAAATGAAAACGCATGATCAGTATAACGGTCATTGAATTCAAACTATTAATATTTTATGTAACCGATTTGCGTTCTTCGGTTCTAAAATCAAAAAAATAAAATTGGGTTTGCCGGTTTAGCCCGTTGAGCCGGTTGAGCCCGTAAAAAAATATTTCTGGCTTTTTAAACCGGCAAACGGGCTAACGGTGAACGAATAAAGCTAATAAACATTTTAAGTAAATTATTTTCGTTACCTGGTTTTTGATTGAGAAACAAAAACTGAGGCTGTCATAAAAATCGCAGATCGCGTCCAAGGGCAAGGCGCAAACCGATTCGAAAGTGGAGCATACACTTTAGTATTCGAGCATTTCGAATCGGTTTGTAACACAGCCATTGGGCGTTAGATGCATTTTTAGGATAGCCTCAAAGGAGGGAAGAATGGAACCAACAAAGTACAAAGCAGAAGATCTATTTGAATGGGTAACCCAAGAGGGCGAAGAATTTTTGCTGCTGGATGTTCGCGTCAATGAAGAGTTTGATCGCTTTAAGGTCGAAGGACCTTTTCTTTCCGAGATGGTCAATGTTCCCTATGTGGAATTTGTAGAACATGAAGAAGAAAGCGTCGCCAAAGTGCCCCGGGCTGAAAAAATCCGAATTGTGTGTGCCAAGGAGGGTTCTGCCAAATATGTTGGTGAAATCTTACTGAATCACGGTTTCAAAGATGTCGGCTTTCTCGAAGGCGGCATCAAGAGCTGGGGCAATATGCTGGTACCCAAGCTGGTGGCAGCCGAAGACAGGTATCAACTATTCCAGTTCATTCGTCCAGGCAAGGCTTCCTGTAGTTACGGCCTCATTTTTGGTGACGAAATGGTGCTGTTCGATCCAACACGCAACACCGATTTTTACAAAGAATTCGCTGATAAACACGGGGTTAATATCAGCAAGACCTTTGAAACCCATCTACAGGCGGATTACATATCCGGCAGCAAACAAATCGCATCTGAAAGCGGAGCTGTCATTTTGGGACATGAAAACGACTTTAAAGGTGCGGCTTTTCCCTATGAGAAGATAGCAGATGAGGCTGTTTATCCGTTCTCCGAGGGCGGTCCTGAAATCAGAGCCTTGCATATGCCGGGACACACCCCGGGCAGCACTTCATACCTGATTGACAATAAATATCTGGTTTCCGGCGACACAGTTTTCATCCTATCCATTGGGCGCCCCGATCTGGGAGGGAAGGCCGTGGAATGGTCAAAACTGTTGTATCATACCCTTCAGTCTAAAATTGCCAACCTGGATGATGATCTTGTCATTCTGCCCGGTCATTATATGAACTGGGGTGAAGCCAATCCCTCCCAGATATTCTCTGATACCCTGGGAAACATCAAAGTCAGGAATGCCGATATATACGGCATTGCCAGCGAAGATGCGTTTATCAAGTTTATTGAAGACAACATGCGAACCCAGCCGGAGGTTTATGCCGACATACGCAAGGTCAACGCCGGTTTATTGGAAGTTGACGCAGAACAGCAGGAGATCATGGATCTGGGAAAAAATGAGTGCGCCGCCAGTGCGCAAAAAGCGACTTAAAAGCCATCTCAATTTGGCCAAGGCGACTACTCTGAATACATTCAATACAACAAAAATTTAGCCGGGCCTGTTAGAGGAGGACCATTTAAAGCCGATACACGCTTTAATGGTGCCTCCTCTTTTTTTGTGAAAATTGTCAGTAGAACTCCTGGTAAATATTAAAGTTAAATATCAATTATTATAATATAATTTATTATAAATATTGTAATAAATAGTTGCAAATTAATTATGAAAGGATTCCCATCCATCGCATTTCGAAATGATGTCGTAACAAAAGAAGGCTAAAGTATACTGTCGAATTTTCCGATATGTTTACTGGATCCGTTTTAACCGAATCTGATACGAAAATACCTGCGAAGTTGAGATTGTATTGAAATACTGGCCGTTAAGCAAATTGAAGAAGCACAACCGACGCAAGCAAAATTCAGGTTTAACAGGGTAGTTTTTAAATTACAGATAAGGATGTAAGCTGGCATGAAAGTATCGGAAGGTGAATTAAAAAAATACAATGTCGTAATACCTAAATTGTTTCAGCTGGTTTTAAATCTGTCGGAGGAGAAACAAGCGGTTCTGTTGAAATATGCCGAGGATTTGCTGACCGTCGAAAGGCGCGCCTATATCCGCAAGTCATGTTCAATCACGGTGAGTTATGCAACTTATGATCACTACTATACCGACACCATAACAAATATCAGCCAAAAAGGCATCTTTATCGAGTCCCAGCGCCCTTTGTTTGTGGGCGAAGAAATTGCCATGTCATTTTCAATGGAAGGTTTTGACAAGCCCGTTAAGATCAAGGGTGAAATTGTTCAAGTCAATCGTAGCGGTATTGGCGTGGAATTCAAAGATGTGAGCCCTTACATTGAGGAAATGCTGGCCACCCTGATCGATCGCATGCCGGAGAAATCTGACCGTTAAATTGAATTTCTTCTGCCTGCTAATTCGATGGCAACACACCCCACCGGTCGACCTTCGTACTCTATTACGTAATAACGGACGCCTCGGGCCAAGTCGTTTTCAATCCATTCATCCGTGCAGTTTGAGGGGTGTTTGGAGCAGTTTGTTGGGGTGAGGCCAAATCGATTAGCCACGTCGCGATAGGCGTCTCGAATGATATTGGATAGCTCAGACACATCGTCCGAGTGGGCATCTCTGATGTTATCCTCCATCTTTGTTTTAGGGCTCCTTGAATGCGTTTAAGGTATCACTTATTTGATTAAGATGATCTTTCAAATGCCGCAGGTAATCGGTCATCAGGTCAAAAAGTGTAACGCTGGTTTTGGCGTCTACCTGCCACCTGTTTAAAAGACATGATGAATCGACCATGCAGATGATATGCGCCAGTTGATGGTTAAAATGACGCCAAAAGTCCAGCAGTTCTGTCCATGCTCGATCCTGGTAGTTCTGAATTTTGACCCAGTGGATGTTGTCCTGTCCATAGTCGGGGAAGGTGAGATGTTCTGTCAGTTGCAGGCGCACAAAGCGGTGGTGATTGTTGGATGCCGAATCAATCAGATGACCGATGATCTCCTTAACGGACCAGGCATCTGATGATGGGCGAAATCTTAGCTTTTGTTCGGGCAAATTGCGCCAGTGTTCAGCTGCTGTGTTTACTGCCAGTTTGATCTGGTCGCTAACCTCAACCAGTGCATCCATGTTCTGTTTCATCCTATTGAGATCCTATGTTTTTAGATTTATCCGTATCAAAAATGCTGATCCAGCCGTGCTGGTTGTCGTAGATCACCTCAAACCATTTTACTTTGAAAGTGCCGATGGCAAAGACCTCTGTATTCTGGACCGTGAAAACAGTGCCTGCAGGGATGCGGGTAATGTGCTGATCCGGCCCGCAGCCGGGCTGCGGGCAAAGACGGGCTTCAGTTCCCGGGGTGACAATGGTGACAATATCACCCTTTTTGCGATCTTCGGCCCGACTGCCTGGTGCTATACCAACATATAAGGATCCAATGGAGGAGAGCCAAAAGAGGTAGATAAAAAAAACATTAAATATTTGTTTGTTAGTTGCCGTTTTTTGATAATTCATTTTATCTTTTCTCGTTTGTTGATCAAAGCATCTTCGGAATGTTTTCATGCAAAGTGGGTGTTGTCTACTGGCTGTGACTCAATGCAGGGCGCGACCGCATCCCTGATAGGTATTTTGGTCCAGAATGTGGTTATATTATCGCTATATTTTTCCCCAGAACCAGAAACGACCCGGGGCAGGCTCAGGGTCTCTCGCGGTAAAAACAGCCAGGCAGTTTCATTTTTAATTCTGGCAACAAATGAAAATGAATCGCCGCATTCATATACAGAACTATTTAAGCTTTTGAGCGCTTCAAATCAACCCTCTGTTTTCGATCAAAATCTCTGAACGGCACAAAACACTTCTTGACATTTGTTCTTTGTATACCGTATACAAAAACGTGCTGAATCCACACCTTCTGTCTCCGGCAGCGCTGGAACTATCGGCCTCACAAACATTGACCCCAACTTAGCTGTTATTGGAGAGCACTATGGCTTTATTCAATGACCTTACCGTACTTTCCCTGGAGCAGGCAACGGTTTTACCCTATCTAACGTATCGTTTGACCCATGACGGGATGAATGTCATCCGCCTGGAGCACCCGGTTTACGGTGATCCGAATCGCTTTATCGGCGAAAACGTGCTCAACGAAGAACGCATGAACGCCTATTTTTTATGCATCAATGCCGGCAAAAAAGCACTGACATTGAATCTGGCAGAAGATGAGGGTCAGAAGATTTTTCGCTCTTTGATCAAAGAACTCGATGTGGATATTTTTACAACCAACCAGCTACCGAAAAACTACCACAAGCTGGGTATTGATTATGAGAGTCTGCAATCTTTGAAGCCGGACATCATCTGGTTGGGCGTCACCGGTTTTGGCCCCGATAGCAATGAAGCGGCCTACGACCCTATCCTGCAGGCCCGTTCGGGTCTGATGGAATTGACCGGTGAGGCCGACGGTGATCCCCAGGTTGTCGGAATTCCTCTGCCGGATATGGGCACCAGTGAGCACGCCTACGGCTTGCTCATGAAAGCTCTTTACCAACGCCAGGTCTCAGGAGAGGGCAGCGGTATTCATATGGCCATGTTTGAATCCTCGGTTTCATGGCTGACCGTGCCGATTACCCTGACCGGTAGTTTCGGTAAACATATCTCACGCCGGGGCAACACCCACGAATTTTTTGCCCCCGTATCGGTCTATCAGACCCAAAACGGTTTTGTTTATGTTGCGGTAGGAAACGATCGACAGTGGAAAACCATTGTTTCTCAGGAAATTTTTCGGACCTTGGACAAACCTGAATATGAAAAGAATGCAGGCCGCATAAAAGATGTGAAGAGATTAAATCAATCCCTCAACGAAATTACCCGCAAGCATACATCTGAAGAACTGATTGACCTGTTCACAGCCCTGACTGTTCCGATCAGCAAAATAAAAACGGTGCCTGAAGTCATCAAGGATCCCCTGGTTGAACGGCGACTGCTTCATGCCGAGGACCCGGTTAGCGGCACACGCATAACACTGGCACCGCCACCGAACATGACGCCGTTTCTCGAGCAATCCGATCGCAGACTTTCGTTTCCGCCACGATTCGGAGAACAAAACAGCGAGATCTATGGCCAGAAACTGGGCTATTCGGATGAAGATCTTGTTCGTTTGAAGACAGCGGGTATTATCTAAACTTTTTTAATGTCTACTTCTTGCACGAGTTGGAGGTTTTCATATTAGACTCATTTTGGAGTGTTGGAGCATTGGAGTAATGATATTAGATGAAAGCCGAGTTGCAACACTCCAGTACTCCATCACTCCAGTACTCCATGCATGAACGCCCCAAGAGCTTGATCAAGATTTGGCGCTAATTTTTTAAGGTTACCCAACTTTTTGGAGTCATCACGATGAAGAAGAGGGCTGAACTAAACGATCTGGATCTGGGACCGCTGCAGGCGTTTCAGGAGCGCAAATCATTAGGCGAGCATGTTTTTGAAAGCCTGAAGCAGGCGATCGTCAAAGGTAAAATGTCCCCCGGTGAATGGCTGGTTGAAAGCCATATCGCCGAGACTCTTGGTATTAGTCGAACCCCGGTGCGGGAGGCCTTTCACAAGCTTGAACGTGAAGGGTTTATTGAACGGCAACCTCGGGGGGGATTTACGGTTTTGGGTTTAGACCGGGAAGACATCGAAGAGACTTTTGGTATCCGCAGTGTGCTGGAAGGCTATGCAGCCTATCTGGCTGCGATCAAGCATGAAGCACAGGAATTGGAGATGCTGGAACAGAAAATCGAAGAATTTCAGAAAGCACTGGATCTCAAAAAAATGAATCTGTTGCCGGCCATCAACACCGAATTTCATGATTTGCTATACGGACTGAGCAAAAGTCCTAAGCTGATCAATATGATTAATGGGCTGAGAGATCAAATTTACCGATATCGCGAGATGATTCTTAAAGAGAGTAAATTTGCATCGACCAGTAATTTGGATCATAAGAAGATGTTGAAGCACATTCGCAAGCGCGATGCCGAGGGAGCCGAAAGGCTGGTCAGAGAACATATTTTAAGAGGGCAAGAAATGGTATTGCAGGAATATGATCGGCAACGATTGGAATAAATTGAAGATTTATCAAGGGGCGCTGATGATGACGGCAAAAAAAATAAAGATTCTGATCGCAAAACCGGGATTGGATGGACATGATCGTGGGGCCAAGGTAACCGCCTTGGCATTAAGGGATGCTGGCATGGAGGTCATCTATACAGGGTTGCACCAGACAGTTGAACAAATCGTAAGAGCAGCTGTCCAGGAAGCCGTCGATGTGGTTGGGTTGAGCATTATGTCAGGTGCTCACATACCCATCTGCCGAAAACTTTTGGATCTGATGAAAGCCGAAGGAATTCAGGAGACACCGGTTGTCGTTGGTGGAGTCATCCCCAAACAGGATATACCCCAATTAAGCGAATTGGGCATTGCTGGGGTCTTTCCCGGCGGGACACCTTTTGATCAGATCGTAAGCGGTATAAATCAAATAGTCACTTAATTTTAAAAGGTTTTCCAAAACAAATGAGCTAAAATTAAAAATGATCTAAAATGCCTATTTTTATTTTAGGCATTTTGGCAATTTAAATTTTAGGCATTTTCTAACGGAGTTGTTATGGGCGTTGCAAAATATATCAAAGACGAAAAAGATTCGGTTAATGAGGTTATCTACCAGTCGGGCATTAAAGTAAAACCTGTTTATACACCTAAGGATCTTGAAGATGTTGGATTTGATTATGATAACGATTTGGGCGATCCCGGTGAATATCCTTTTACCCGCAACTTGCACCCTCTGGGTTACCGCTCCCGGGCGTGGACAACACGGCAATATACCGGTTTTGGCACACCTCAGGAGACCAATGAACGTTTTAAGCTCATGATTTCACACGGCCAGACCGGTTTGAACGTCGCTTTTGATTTGCCGACTCAGATGGGATACGACTCAGACGATCCCAGGGTCCTGGGTGAGGTCGGCCGTGTGGGGATGGCCATCGACTCGTTGCGCGACTTCGAAATTGCCTTTGAAGGCATACCGCTGGATCGCATCGGATCAGGGCTGACTATCAATGCAGTGGCTTCGATCATGCTGGCCATGTATCAGGCGACGGCAGAAAAATTCGGTTACCCTAAAGAGAAAATCAGTGCCACGCCTCAAAACGATATCCTTAAGGAAATGATCGGCCGTGGGGCCTGGATATTTCCAGTAGAGCAGGCCGTGCGTCTAGTCGGAGACAGCATCGAATACTCGGTTAAGGAGCTTCCGCGCTGCAATCCGGTCAGTATTTGCGGCTATCATATCCGTGAATCGGGAGCCAATCCGGCCCAGGAAATTGCCTGCGCATTTGAAATTGCCAAAGCATACATTGAAAATGTTCAATCCCGCGGTCTGGCAGTTGAGGATTTTGTGGGACGATTTTCATTTAACCTCAACGTTTTTGGCAACCTGTGGGAGCAGATCGCCAAATTCCGGGCAGCCCGCAAACTCTGGGCCAAGATGCTGAAAGAAGAGTACGGCGTACAGGAAAAGAAAAAGCTTTTCCTCAGAGGACTTTTCGGCGGCGGCGGCAGCGGTCTGACAAAGGAGCAACCGGAAAATAATATTATGCGCGGGGCTTTTTATGCCCTGGGTGCTGCGCTTAGTGGTGCCCAAACCACCGCCTTGTGTTCCTTTGATGAAGCCTATACCATTCCGACACCCCGGGCGGCATTGTTATCGTTGCGTACCCTTGAGATTTTAATGGATGAAGTCGGTTTGCGCGATACTGTTGATCCGCTGGCAGGCTCCTATTTTATTGAGACCCTGACCAAACAGATGGAAGAAAAAATTTTAGATGAAATGAAACAGATTCAGGATGTCGGCGGCATGGTACATGCGGTCGCCACCGGTTTTATCCAGCGCAAAGTGGCCCAGCAGGCATACGAATATGAAAACGGCTTACAAAAGGGCGAGTATATAAAGGTTGGCGTCAACAAGTATGCCGAAGGCAGCGAAGTGCAAACCGATGTGGAGTTGCATGAATACAATGAAAAATGGGTCGACACACAGGTTGCCAGCCTCAAGGAACTTCGCAGTACACGGGATAACCGGGAAGTCCAGCGGCTGCTGAAAGAATTGGAAAAGGCGGCACGTGGAGAATCAAATGTCATGCCGGTGCTGGTCGACTGCTGCCGGGCCTATGCAACCGTTGGAGAAATGGCCGGCGTATTCCGAGATGTTTTTGGGGAATGGCAAGAACCGAGTATTTTCTAAAGTGATTGCTGAAAACATTAAAGAATAGATTGAATTAATTGTAAGTTCCAAAGCTCTATTGGGTAAATAAAACACGAAATACGAAACTCTAAATCCAAAACAAATTCTAAATTCTAATTTTTAAATGTTTAAAACTTTAACAATTAAATTAATAAAATTATTTAGCTATCTGAATATATATATAATTTTAAGCGTTTTAAATTTATGTTATTTGATATTTGGATTTGCTTCGAATTTCGATATTCGGATTTCGAAATTAAATCTATTAAATGGTTATGAAGAAATTGAAATACTTTCTCTGATAGGAGAAACCAGTTGGAAAAAGCTTGTTATAGGTTAGGTTGTGACATCGGCGGCACTTTTACCGATTTTGTGCTGGTTAACGACGGAACCGGTGAGTTCCAGATCAATAAGTGCCTGACAACACCGGCTGATCCCTCTGATGCCGTGGAAGAGGGCATCCGGGGATTGCTCGAGCGTTTGCCGGGATTCATGCCTCATATTGATGAGATTATTCACGGCACCACCTTGGTGATTAATGCCATCATAGAGCGCAAGGGTGCCAAAACAGCGCTGATCACAACCCAAGGATTTCGGGACGTACTAGAGCTCGGTCGTGAGATCCGCTATGATGCCTATGACATTTTTGCCGAATATCCGCAGCCGTTGGTGCCACGACCATACCGCCGGGAAGTGTCCGAGCGCATTGCAGCAGACGGCCGTGTTCTGGTGAAGTTAAATCCTACTGAGGTA
>Ga0209536_100007124_pt1 | contig 16989 bp, 12 predicted proteins | sample DeeMarSeWOR28_12_FD_187461 | JGI IMG/M metagenome (GOLD analysis project Ga0209536, IMG submission 187461) | Marine sediment microbial communities from White Oak River estuary, North Carolina - WOR-2-8_12 (SPAdes) (version 2) | ecosystem: Environmental > Aquatic > Marine > Intertidal zone >... | reverse complement strand
AAGAGCTGAAACTTCCGAGGGGCTCCCTGCACGATGATAAACATCTCCTGATGCAGATCAAGGCAGATCAGATGCCCATCGGTATCTCCGAAAAACCGGCACCTTTCAGTTCAAACACATTTAAGTACGAGGGGTACAGCATCTACATGTTTACGGATGGGTACCTGGACCAGTTCGGAGGAGAGAAGGGGAAAAAATTTATGTCGCGGAATTTTAAGAAAATGATCCTTGAACTTCAATCGGTCCCCCTGAAAGAGCAGGGTGTGGCCATGGAGAAAATCCTGCTGAACTGGATGGGTAACATCAGCCAGATCGATGATATTTTAGTCATGGGACTTCGAATCAAACAGCCTTGAAAGAAAAAGAACTCACCCGGAAAGTCCTTCTGGACCAGCGCAGACAACTGATGGCCAGCCTCAAGTATGCCAGCTTTATTCAAAAAGCTGTGCTGCCTGACCTGAGGTACATGGAAAACGTGCTGAAGGATTTTTTTGTACTGCATAAACCGAGGGATATCATCAGTGGCGATTTTTATTACTGCTCCAGAAAAGAAGACTACATCATCGCGGCGGCGGGAGATTGTACCGGACACGGAGTTCCGGGGGCCCTGATGAGCATCATGGGCATATCATTTCTCAATGAAATCCTGAGCACCAGGGGGCCGGTCAAATCGAGCCGGATCCTGAACCTGCTTCGCGAAAGGGTGATGAAGGCGCTGCATCAGCGGGGTCATGAACTTGAAAACAAGGATGCCATGGATATGGCCCTGTGTGTGTTCAATCCCCGTACGAGGGAATTGCAGTATTCAGGTGCCAATAATCCACTTTACCATATTCGTAAAAGGGTTCTCACCGAGATTAAGGCGGATAAAATGCCCGTGGGAATCAATGCCATAGAGGAAGATTCGTTCACCAATCACACGATGCAACTAAAACCAGGAGATATCGTATACATATTTTCGGATGGCTACCCGGATCAGTTCGGCGGTCCCCTCAACAAGAAGTTTAAATACGGTCCGCTGAAAGAGTTGCTGATCGATATCTCTGACCGTTCCATGGAGGAACAGCGGGACGAACTTGACAGGGTGATTACGGAATGGAAGGGATCCGAGCCACAGGTGGATGATATGTTGATATTTGGCATTCAATTCGTTTAAAGCGATCAACATGCAATTGGTTGCATTCAGAATTCAAAATTTCCGTTCCATTGTTGATACGGGCTGGCACCAGCTGGCACATGACAACATTACAAGCCTGATCGGACAGAATGAATCGGGTAAGACCTCCATTCTGGAGGCCATCAAGGCTTTTCACGACGGAAGGCTCATTGAGGATATGGTTCGAAGTGACCTTTCCCTGCCGGTGGTCTCCTGCAGGTTCTCGTTTGATGTGGAGGAGATCGAAAACAGGATTGATAAGAAACGGCTCGGACCGGAAATCAAGAAACTGATGGGATCCATTGAAACCATGGCCATTTGCAGGACCTGGGAGGATGACATGGATTCCTATATGGCTATGGGTGAAGATCTCCAGGAGGTGTATGATGAATCTCTTGATAAGATCAGGAAGAGGGAATTCAAGGTGGTACAGCACCTTGAGAAACTGAAGCAGGAGATAGAAGAGGCTACCCGGGACATGGAGAAGGCCCGCGAGGAGGCAGACTGGACAAAAGAGAAAGTGGACTCTCTGAAGCTGAGGATGAGTGAACTGAAGCGGCAATCCAGGAAACTCTCCTCCAAGAACAACAAGGAGCCGCTCCTGAAAGAGTTGGAGCAGGAAGAGGAGATGTTCCGCAAGCTCACTGAAGTGCTGGAACAGAAGATGGTGAAAGTGGAGGAGAAGAAAGATATCCTGGAGGCCATGTCAGAGAAGGAAAGCGCTGTGCAGAACATGGAGGAACTGAAGGGCCAGATTGCTCAGAAGAAACAGGCTCTGGCTGAAACACAGGATGGGTTGAAAAAGTTGATTCAGATTACCGGTGCGGATCCTTCGGAGAAAGAACAGAGGGCTGCTGAAATTCAGGAAGAGGTTCTCAGGTCCGATATTGACAAATCAAAAAGTGAGATTGCCGGGTTACAGGAAGCATATGAGGTCACGCTTGTGACCATGGAATACATTTTCGAGGGTGTGGCCGCTGAAAAAGCCAGGTCAGAGGCACAGAAGGAGATCCATGCAAGGAAGGAATTCTACAATTCGAAGGACCTGGCAGAGGAGATATTTAAAATCATACCCGATTTCGAATTGTTTGAGGATTTCGGTTCCCTCCTGCCCAACCGGATCGATCTGGAGGATATCATTCGTACCAACAAGCGAGCGGAGGGATACAAGGCAGCCATCAATTTTTTAACCATCACCGGGCTCGATTATGGTTTCTTTCAGCAGCCATCAAGCCGCATTCTGAAACAGAAAATAGAAACCCTGAACGGGGAGCTCACGCTTAATTTTCAGGACTTTTGGAGACAGAATGTGGGGAAAAACAACAAAATCAAGATCAATTTTGAGCTGTCGCATTACGACCACACACACCCCGAAAAGAGCGGTAAGCCCTTTATCGAGTTCTGGATCAAAGATGAACAGGAGCGTCTCTATCCGAAGCAGCGAAGCCGTGGTGTGAGGTGGTTCCTCTCCTTTTTCCTCGAACTGAAAGCTACTGCCATGGACAAAAGCAGCCGCAACAAAGTGCTGTTGATCGACGAACCTGGAGTAAGCCTTCATGCCAGGGCACAGGAAGATGTATTGAAGGTGTTTGATGATATCAAGGAACAGATTCAGATCATTTACACCACCCATTCACCGCACCTGATTGATGTGAACAAGCTTTACAGGATCCTGGCGGTCCAGCGTGCCGTTGAGGACGACATGAACAGTGAGACCCTGGTTTTCAGTGCGCGAGAATTAAAAACCGCTACGGCCGACACCCTCTCCCCCATCTACGCCACCATGGGGGCACAGCTCAACCAGCAGGAGATCATCAAACCATACAACAATGTAATCGTAAAGGACCTGGCCGGGTACTATTTTCTGAAAGCGATTGCCGCCCTGACAGGATTGAAGAAAGAATGCTTCTTCCTTCCCGCTTCCGGTGCGGAAAGCATGTCCATGATGGCCAATATATTACTGGGCTGGGGAGTGGAGTACGTTATACTCAATTTCGGTAATGCGGAGGAGCGCAGGGTATACGAAAGAATGATGAAAGAACATTATGACAACAAGATCGACCTGGCCAATAAACAGATGATGCTTCTGGAAGAGTATCAGGACGTGGAAGATCTGTTCTCAACCATCGATTTCAAGAAATATGTGATCAAAGTCAGGGAAGGGATTACTGTAAATAATTCAGATTATTTACGGGATAACAATTATTCGAGGGCGGTACTCGCTTCCAATTTCCTGCAGGAAGTGAACAATGGTAACGTGGGTTACAAAGACCTGGATGAAGAATCCCGGGAGAACCTCGACCGTTTTATACAACGTCTCAAGAAACATTTGAAATAGCATTTGAAATAACAGCCCATGGATCGTCCATTCATGCTGACCCTGCTCATTTTTCTGGTATGTATCCCCCACCGGATTACAGGGCAGGACACGCTATTGATGTTCCACCCCACCGCGTATAACCTGGAGGTGATCAGTCAGCTGATGGATCAGGATATACTGGACATGGATGGCATGCATCTGCTGGGCATCTGCCACCAGCAGGAAACATACGACTATTCGCAGGCCTTACAGTTCCTCAAGGAGCATCCGGAACTCCCCTTCAGCATCCGGTCCTTTTCATGTGAGCTGGATGTTGGGCACCTATATGCCCTGAACGATTGTTCCAAACCTTTCATGGCACTCTTCAGGAATTCTGCAGGGGCCCTTTTCATGGGAGGGCCCGACATCCCTCCTGCCCTGTACAATGAACCGGTCCATCTGCTTACCGTGGTCACGGATCCTTTCAGGCATCTCTTTGAAGCCTCCTACCTCTTTCATCTGCTGGGTGGAGAACAGGACCACGGATGGAACCCGCTTATGGAAGAGAACTCGGGTTACCTGATCAGCGGGATATGCCTCGGAATGCAAACACTCAATGTATCCACAGGTGGCACCCTGATCCAGGATATTCCCACTGAACTTTACCAGTGCTGGCTGGCCGAACAGGTACTGGCACTTCCCGTGGATCAGCGGCACCGCAATTATGCAGATAAGGTGAACGCAGGATGTCCGGATCCAACCTCTTATCATTTCCATCCCATCCGGCTGAACGAAAACAGTTTCATTTCGGAGTATCCCGGTATCGATTCCTCTTTGCATCCATGGGTACTCAGCTCACATCACCAATCGGTTGAAAAATTGGGCAAAGGATGGGAGGTAGCAGCCACCTCCATGGACGGAAAGGTGATTGAAGCCATTGAACACAAGATGTATCCGCATGTTTTCGGGATCCAGTTCCATCCGGAGAAACCCGGACTTTTTGATCCCTCCATCATACACCCCGAGAATTGCTCCGGCGAAATAAGCTTCAAGGAGACCATCGAAGGTACAGCCTCGTATGAGTTTCACCTTGCCTACTGGAACTACATCGGAACCATACTGCGGGAGATCACCGGGAGGTAACCATTACTCAATCTCCACAAATTCAATATCCAGATCCAGAATGGAAGCATAGTACTCACCGCGTTCCTGGATGTCGTCATCCCCTTCCTCATATACCCACCTGACCTTCAAATCGAATCCCTCACTCTCCAGCTCCTTTAATTTCTTCAGGATGCGGAGCATGTATTTGGATGTTCCGCTGTTCAGATACTCCATTTCGACGTCTACCCTGGTGCCTGCAGATGGAGCGGAGGCGTAAGCAATCACCCAGTCCAGTATATCTTCATAGAAAAGTGATACATCTTCCGGAATGGATCTGCCCTTGAATTTAATCATGCCGGAAGGGTCCAGCAAGACATAAGGAGTCTTCTGAGTGGGCTGAAACTCTAATCTATCCATTCCATTCCTGAATAACCACTCCAATATACTAAATTTTTACGGCACAATAACGCTTTGGAGGCAGGAACGACCATACCGGGAAAAGAGTTATCAAAAGTAGATTCTGGCCTGGGGCGCCACATCTTCAGGTGCAAATTCTCCTTTCTGGTAACGGTAGTAACCTGTAATGGCAATCATGGCCGCATTATCGGTCGTATAACGGATGGGCGGTATAAAGGTGTTCCAGCCCCGACTCTCAGCTGCTTTCCGGAGGGCATTCCTTAATCCGGAATTGGCCGAAACCCCGCCGGCAAGGGCAATCTGCTTGATTTTCAAATCTTTTGCAGCGCGTTCCAGCTTGTTCATCAGAATCTCCACAATGGTATTCTGAAGGGAGGCTGCCAGGTCAGGAAGGTTATTATGTATGAATCCGGGATCGGCCCGGAGCCGGTCCCTCAGAAAATAGAGAAACGAGGTTTTAAGTCCGCTGAAAGAATAATCGTATCCCTCCAGACGTGGTTTGCTGAACTCAAATCTGTGCGGATCACCCTCTGCTGCCAGCCGGTCGATATGAGGTCCCCCTGGATAGGGCAATCCCAGTAGTTTCGCACTTTTATCGAAAGCCTCTCCGGATGCGTCATCGATGGTTCGCCCTATGATCTCCATGCGGTGGTGATCCCTGACCAGTACCAGCTGGGTATGTCCTCCGGAAACGAGCAGGCAGAGAAAAGGAAACCGGGGCGGGCTGAATCCGGGTTCTTCAGATTCGATAAAATGTACCAGAATGTGGGCCTGCAGGTGGTTCACCTCGATCATTGGAATGCCCAGTGCGGCTGAGAATCCCTTGGTAAAAGAGGTACCCACAAGCAGCGAGCCCAGAAGTCCCGGTCCCCTGGTAAATGCCACCGCATCAATCTGGGATCGTTTGATACCAGCCTCTCTGATGGCCCGGTGAACCACAGGTACGATGTTCTGCTGATGGGCCCTGGAGGCCAGTTCAGGGACCACACCTCCATACTGTTGGTGAACATCCTGGTCGGCAATAACGTTGGATAACAATACCCTGTCACGGATGACAGCTGCGGATGTGTCGTCGCACGAGGATTCAATGCCCAGAATGGTTACAGCCATGGTAACTTTTACTATTTTTGTGACCGGCACGCAATTTGAGAGAGCAAAAGTATTAAAAAGATAGCGAAAATAGGATTGATTGTGGTGCTGGTTTTACTGGCCATCCCTGCCATGTCGCTGCTCTTCCTGCAGAACAGGCAGGTCCAGACCATGGTGACCAAATACATTGCAGGAGAGATCACGGATAAACTTCAGGCCAAAGTCAGTCTCTCATCCGTCTCCTATTCATTCTTCAAACGCATACAGGTCCGTGACCTCTACCTGGAGGATCAGTTTGGTGACACCCTGATCTATTCCGAGCTTACCAAAATCAGGATCAAGCAGATAAGACCTGACAAAAGAAGAATCGAGATCAAAAAGATCAGTGTAGAGAACGCGCAGCTGAACCTGGTCATCGATAGCAGCAATGTGGTCAACCTCGCTTTCATCATCGATCTGTTGAAAAATCCACACGCTCCGCCCGAAAGGAAAAACCTCCTCCACATCGCATCCATAGAGATGATCGATGGCCATTTCTCCCTGAAAAGGGCCACCGGAAAAGATCCTGCAGACCGGGTGGATTACAACAACCTGCGCCTCGACCAGCTGCAGATACGGGTGGATGATCTGATCAGCTTAAGGGACACCGTGAACATGCAGATAAGGAGCCTGGCCGGTATTGAAAAATCGGGGTTCATCATTGGAGAACTATCCTCCTCCCTCTCCATCGGAAAAACACACATGCACTTTAGCGATGTGGAAATTGAGACCCCGTCCTCATCCCTCAATGTGCCTGTTATCGGGTTTGACTTTGAGCACTGGAAAAGATTTAAAAGCTTCTCAAAGGACGTGGACCTGGTTTTTCAATCAAACCAGTCCACTCTGAATATAACCGACCTGGCCTATTTCATCCCGCTTCGCATCGAGTACATCCAGCAGGTTGAGCTGGTAGGGCGCGCGGAGGGTAAGCTCAGTGATCTTCAAGGCGATGAACTATTCGTTACCTTCGACGAAAAGAGCACCCTGGCATTTGATTTTGTCATGATCGGGTTACCCGATATCAACAGCACCTTTATCGACTTCAATTTCAGGGAACTGCACTCCTCTATCGGTGCCATCAAGGGATTTTTCGATCAAATGAGCAATACTCCCGGACCGGTCCCCTATCCATGGTCGAACCTGGGGGGTCTGGATTTCCGGGGAAAGTTTACCGGATATCCGGATAATTTTGTGGCAACAGGATTCCTCGCCACCAACCTGGGAGATATGATCATGGACCTCTCCTTTAAACCGGACTCCATTCAGGGTCTTGATTTCAGGGGCAGGTTGAATACCAAGGATTTCAAACTGGGTGAGTTTCTCAATCAAACCGAACTGCTGGCTTCGCTGGACATGGATGTCATGACAGACGGCAAGCTGAATGGGGGCCAGATCAGGGCCAATCTTGAAGGGACCATTGATACCCTGGACTTCTACCGGTATGCATACAGCAACATACAGCTGGATGGTGAATTCACCAATACCACATTTGATGGCGGCTTCACCATCACCGATCCCAATATCAAAATGGATTTCCTGGGAAGAATGGATTTCTCAGGAGAGGTTCCATCATACAACTTTACAGCAAACGTGGCACGGGCAAGGCCCTACTATTTGAAGCTGGTACCGGAGGAACCCAATTCATTTGTCTCGTTTCTGATCGAAACCAATCTGACAGGCAGAACACTCGATGATCTGAACGGGAATGTCAGGCTGGTCAACTCCCTGCTGGAAAGGAAAGACGCACAGCTGCAGCTATACGGTATGGACATTTCCACCCGGAATACCGCGGACACCTCCTGGCTGAAAATTACCTCCGAAATGTTCGACGCTTCCCTGGAAGGAAAATATAAGTTATCCACCCTGCCTGCTTCATTGAAAAATATCGCAGACCGATACATGGATGTGACACCTGGCCAGGAACCTTTCCTGGATACATTGCAGCAACTTTCCTATCGATTTCAGTTCAGGAGCGTGAATCCACTGCTGGGCTTTTTCATTCCGGCCATGAAAATAGGGGATCAGAGCGAGGTACACGGGCAGTTTGATCCTTCAAGGAACCTGTTTACAGCGAACGGATTTCTCTCAGAGCTCCAGATCGGGAGAAATGGCTGGAACAATGTTGAGATCTTCTCTGAAACCGATGATGACCGGTTTACTCTCCATTTTCAATCCGACAGCCTGACCCTTGGCGGCAACTATTCCCTGGTCGAACAACAATTCGGCCTCTCCATAGCCAGGGACACTGCCTCCATGAATATCTCCTGGGACAACCGGGTGGAACCCCGGTACAGCGGCCAGGTCAGCCTGGAGGGAGCATTGCTGCAAGATTCTTCCGGGCAGCGGGGAATAGTGGTGGATGTCAGGCCAGCCGAACTGCTGATTGACAGTGAACCCTGGCAGGTTGGATCCTCAGAATTGCTGATCAGAAAAGGATACCTGAGAATCGACAGCCTCACCATGATCAGCGACAACAAGTATCTGATCGCAGACGGAGTGATCTCATCACGAACCGATCAGGACTTCAATCTTTCCCTGCAGAACCTGGAACTATCGCAACTTACAAATCTGACCGGGATCAATGCGAAGCTGGCTGGAACCATTTCCGGCAACATCAACTATCAACGGCTCGAAGGCATCCCATACATCTTCTCTGACCTGAACGTAGATACACTTCAGTTCAATGATCAGCTGCTGGGGCCCACCACCCTCACCGCAGCCTGGAACGAGAGCCGGAACAACATCAATATGCAGCTGCTTTCTGAACTGGAGGATCAGCGGCTGGTGGAGTTGGATGGGACCTACACTCCCGGAAACAATGCCCTCGATTTTGACTTCCAGCTGAACGGATTTGAACTCTCTTCGTTGAACCGTTACACAAACAGGATTGTGAGTGACCTGAACGGCAGAACCAGCGTTAAGCTCACCATAGACGGAACACTGAAAGAACCGCAACTGAACGGTGAGATCATCCTGGCTGAGGGTTCGGCGACCATTCCCTACCTGAATGCGAGGTATGTGCTGGATGACCAGATCAGAGTGTACAACAACAACCTCTTCCTGGAGGAGTTCAGGGTGCTTGATGAATACGGGAACAGAGCTACCGTAAACGGATCCGTCTCCAATACCTATCTTTCCGATTTTTACCTGAACCTGAACATGCAGGTGGAGAATATGCTTTGCATGAATACCAGTTCCACTGACAATGAAGTATTCTACGGAACCATCTTTGCCTCAGGGAGCATGGATATTACAGGACCGATCAGCTCAGTGAGACTGAACATCGACGGAACCACAGGTGAGAACACCGCCATATTCCTGCCGCTCTATACCGCCCGGGAGGTTACAACAAGCGATTTTATCACATTTGTAGCCAGGTCAGAGGAGAGGGAGAATCCATTTATCGATAACCAGACGCAGAAGATCGCCGGGATAGAAATGGAGATGAATGTCAACGTCACCCCGGACGCAGTGGTGCAGCTTATCTTTGATCCCCAGGTGGGAGATATTATTGAAACCAGCGGGCAGGGTAACCTGAGAATGACTCTGGATCAGACCAACGGATTCAGAATGTTCGGCGATGTGGAGCTGATCAGGGGAGACTACCTCTTTACCCTTCAGAATGTCATCAATAAGAGGTTTTTGATCAGTCCGGGTGGTAAGATCCTGTTCAACGGAACCCCCACGGATGCCACCATTGACCTGGATGCCATCTATACCACCCGAACCTCTCCCTATAACCTCTATCCCGGCGACCCGGAGGATGAAGATCTGAAGCGGAGAATCCCGGTGGAATGCCATCTGAGCCTGCAGGGTGAATTGCAGTCCCCCACCATCTCGCCCGGGATCCAGATGCCCACAGCAGATCCTGAAACAAGAAACCTGCTAGAGAACAGTACAAGTACCGAGGAGGAACTGATGCGGCAGTTTCTCTCCCTCCTGGTTATCAATAACTTCTACAGCGTATCTGGATACGGGGCACAGTATGTGGGGGTGATGAACAGCAACATTGCCGGGGTAACAGCCAGTGAATTGCTCTCCAACCAGTTGAGCAACTGGCTCTCACAGATCAGTGATGATTTTGACATCGGTGTCAATTACCGCCCGGGAGACGAAATAAGCAGTGATGAGGTGGAGGTGGCACTCTCCACCCAGTTACTGAACGATCGAATCCTCATCAGCGGTAACGTGGATGTGGGCGGGCAACAGACCAATCCATCCAGTACGGCGTCCGGAAATCCATATATCATGGGCGATTTTGATGTGGAATTCAGGGTGACGGACAATGTGAGTGTGATCGCTTTCAACAGGGCCCGTGATGAACTGCTTCTCGATACGGCTCCCTACAAACAGGGGGTGGGCATCTCCTACCGGGAAGAATTCAACAACCTCAACCAACTGTTTCAACGCTACAAGGAAGGATTGACCAACCGGAAAAGGAGAAAAAATAATTCCGCAGAAGAAGGATCAGATGAGTAGAACCTTCCTATTTGTGAAATTGGAACACCCGACCTTTACCCCGTCATGGTTTTGTGATCAGGACTGATGTGCTTTTTATGGGGTATCTGGCCAGGGCAGGTGTCTATTACCTTCAGGGTCAGTTGGTGGAGTACTGATTTTCCTGTTAATAAAAGAAACATTTCTTTGATAACGGGGTATACTACGCAAGAGTATATCCCGTTATTTTTAATATATTCGACCCAAACTTTCTAGGAATGAACAGCTTGATACTTTTACAGGTTACTAATTTGGATACCAGTAATATACAGGGTACCGCCACGGAGTCCTTCATCGATCTGGCCATCAAGGGTGGATGGGTGATGATTCCCATCGTACTGTTGAGCCTGGTAGCCGTATATATATTCTTTGAACGGTGGTTTGCCATAAAAAAAGCGGCAAGGGTGGATCAGAATTTCATGAACCGGATCAAGGATTATATCATGGACGGTAAAGTGGATTCGGCCAGGACCCTGTGTCAGAGCACCGATAATCCGGTTGCAAGGATGATCGAAAAAGGGATTTCAAGAATTGGCCGGCCCCTGAACGACGTCAATGCAGCCATCGAAAACGTGGGCAGGCTGGAGATATACGGTCTGGAAAGGGGGTTACCTACCCTGGCAACTGTTGCAGGAGGTGCTCCCATGATCGGTTTCCTCGGTACGGTGATAGGAATGGTTCAGGCATTTCATCAGATGAGCACAGCGGGCAACAACATCAACGTCGGACAGCTTTCTGCCGGGATCTACACCGCGCTGATCACCACAGTCGCCGGACTGATAGTGGGGATCATCGCCTATTTTGCCTACAATTCTCTGGTGGCTCGCGTGGATAAGGTGATCAACAATATGGAGGCAGGCACTTCTGAGTTTATTGACCTGCTGAACGAACCAGCAAAATAGAAGAACATGGCCCTGAAACCCAGAAACCGGGTACTTGCCAATTTTGCCATGTCAGGAATGACAGATATCGTTTTCCTGCTGCTCATCTTTTTTATGCTGACCTCCACACTGATTGCACCCAATGCACTGAAAATGTTGTTGCCCAGCCGAGGCCAGGTGACGGTACAGTCGGAATCATCTGTTCCTACGGTGACCATCCACAGCGGAAGCCGCATCACGGTGGACGGCAGAACCGTAACAGTCACAGAACTGGGAGCAGTACTCGATGCCAGGCTCAGGGGTGTTCCTGAGCCCACCATCCGCATCATCACCTCCCCGTCCGTTTCGGTGGGTGATGCGGTCAGGGTAATGAATGTGGCGGCGGAAAGGGATTACACAGTGGTTTTAAAACAGTTGTAATGGCCATTGAATCGAGGCATAAGGTCAATAAGAATTTCGCCATGTCGGGCATGACCGACATCGTTTTCCTACTGCTCATCTTTTTTATGATCACCTCTACACTCATCGTTCCGGCAGCCCGCGATGTGGAGCTTCCGGAAAGCAACAACCAGACCCAGGCCAATCCGGTACTGGTGGTTTCCATTGACCAGCAGAAGAGCATCTATGTGGACGATCAGGTGTACACCCTGGGTGAACTTGAAGGGGTGCTGAGAATGAAACTGGAAAGCTACGGTGAAGCCCCTACCATCAGACTGAATGCAGACAGGGACCTGAATATGGAAGAGGTGTTTGCTTTGCTGGATATCGCCAGGAGAAACCGATATAAAGTGATCCTGGGTACCAAACCATCGGGTTAAATAACCTCTACCATGAAGCTCAGCAGAAGAGGCCTCACAGGAACGATCATCTACCATGCATTGCTGGTGCTGCTTCTGGTTTTTGCTGGACTCACCTTTCCGGAACCGCCACCTGAAGAGGAAGGGATCCTGGTCAATTTCGGAACGGATGAGACCGGATTTGGAGATTATGAACCTGTTGGTGACGACCAGCAGGCCGGTGAACCCGATCTGCCGGTGATCGAAGAATCCATGGAGCTCCCGGAGCCTGAGATGGCCCCGGTGAATGAGGTGGTGGAAACACCCGATACACCGGATCCCGTGCCGGAAGAACTAACCCAGGATCTGGAAGAGACAAAAGTAAAGGAGGATCCAGGACCCACGCCTGAAGAGCTTGAAAGACAGCGACAGGCAGAACTGGAAAGGCAACGGCAAGCGGAACTGGAGCGTCAGCGCCAGGCTGAACTGGAAAGGCAGCGTCAGGAACAGCTGGAAAGAGAACGACAGGAAGAACTGGAGAGGCAACGCCAGGCAGAATTGGAACGGCAGCGCCAGGAACAGGCCGAACGGCTCAATAACTTAGGAAGGAGTGCATTCGGCAGGCAGGGTGTGGGCGAAACCGAGGGATCGGAAGGGGTGACTGAAGGGAGTGGGAACCAGGGGGTCACCAATGGCTCCCCGGATGCTGACCGGTATGATACTGGTGGAGGCCTGGGAGACGGTATTTCCTTCGGAGGACTGGGTTCCAGGCGGGGCAGCCTGCCGAAACCAGACATGTCCAGGTGCGAAGTGACTCAGAGAATAATTGTCATTGTCGATATCCAGGTGGACAGGGATGGAAGGGTTGTAATGGCCACTGCCGGGGGGGAGGGTACTACTTACCAGGACAAGTGTATCTATGATATGGTAGAAGCCGCTGCCAAAAAGAGTCGTTTTTCGCCGGACCAGAATGCCAATTACAGACAGACAGGCTGGATCAAATACATTATTGAACCTTAGGGATCACCAGGTACCCGCAGCCGGCATGTTTTCCCTTCACATTCAACTACAATAAGTCCATCCATGCCCCGATCAGATTTCCTTGCAATCTAAAGCACATTAAGTCCGTCCAGAATGAGATGCACGGTGGCCACTATGATGGCAACCAGCACAAAATAGCGAATAAAAACTGCCCCCCTTTTGACGGCCATGGTGGTACCGATCCATGCCCCGGTCATGTTGCCCACCGCCAGCAGAAGTCCCATCCAGAGGTGTACATCGCCGTGAATGAAAAAGATCAGCAGTGCCACCGGAGTGTAGAGCAGAATCACAAACAATTTCAGGGCATTCGCCTTCACCAGTTCGAAGCCACTTCCCAGCACCAGTCCGGTAAGCAGGAAAAATCCCACACCGGCCTGGATAAATCCGCCATAGATCCCGATCACAAAAAAGATCAATACCTGCCACCCGTAAGAGATGGGCGGATGCTCCTCGTGACTTTGTATCCAGCGGTTGGGTTTCAGCAGGATCAATAGAAAGACAACCACCATGACCCCGGCAATGGCCAGTTTCATTGCCTGATCGTTGAGATTAACCGCTATGAATGCGCCCGCTATGGCCCCCAGGGCAGCCGGTATAGCCACCCTGAATCCGGATCCGAAATCCATTATCTTCTTCTGGTGAAAACTCCCCACCCCAACCACGTTCTGAAGTAAGATAGCAATGCGATTGGTCCCATTGGCCATATTGGGAGGTAGTCCCAGCGCCATTAATACAGGTAAGGTAAGCAACGAACCTCCCGCTGCGAGGGTGTTGATGATTCCGGCCGCAATCCCCACTCCCACCACAATGATATAGTTATACCATTCCATTTGCTGGATCGTCAGGCGAACATGGGAAAATCTGCCATCATCTCGTTCACCTGGTGGCGGACCTTTTCTATCAGCGGTTTATCATCAATGTTTGTAATGACCTGATCGATCAGCCTCACCATGTCGGGTATCAGGTCCTCTTTGACCCCCCGTGTGGTAATGGCAGGTGTGCCCACGCGGATGCCACTGGTCTGAAAGGGGGATCTGGTATCGAAAGGAACCATGTTCTTATTGACGGTAATATCTGCTTCCACAAGAGTATTCTCTACCTGCTTTCCCGTGACCTCTTCCGTTTTGGTGCGCAGGTCGATCAACATGGAATGGTTATCGGTCCCGTCTGATACCACCTTGTAGCCATACTTCATGAATTCTGCAGCCATCTTCTTTGCGTTTTTCCGGACCTGTTTCTGATATTCCCTGAACTCCTCGGTAAGGGCCTCCCCGAATGAGACTGCCTTGGCCGCAATGATGTGTTCCAGTGGACCACCCTGGATCCCAGGAAAGACGGCAGAGTTAATAAGTGAGGACATTTTACGGATCACTCCTTTTTTGGTCTTTCTGCCCCAGGGATTGTCAAAATCCTTTCTGATCAAAATCACTCCTCCCCTGGGACCCCTCAGGGTTTTATGGGTGGTGGAGGTGACTATATGTGCATGCTTGAGGGGGTTGTCCATGAGTTTTGCTGCAATGAGTCCTGCCGGGTGGGCCATGTCGATCATGAGCAAAGCTCCTGCCTTTTCGGCGATCTCCCGCATTCGTTTGTAATCCCATTCCCTTGAATAGGCAGATGCCCCACCCACCAGAATTTTAGGTTTCTCCTTCAGGGCCAGCTTTTCCATGGCATCATAATCGATCCTCCCTGTTTTCTCATCCAATCCATAGGAGACAGCACGGTAGAGGATCCCTGAGCTGTTGACCGGTGATCCGTGTGAAAGGTGCCCCCCGTGGGACAGATCAAGACCCATGAAGGTGTCGCCGGGCTCCATGACCGTCAGGAAAACGGCCATATTGGCCTGAGCCCCGGAATGTGGCTGCACATTGGCGTATTCAGCACCGTAGAGCTGGCAGAGCCGGTCAATGGCCAGTTGCTCCACCGCATCAATTACCTCGCATCCCCCGTAGTACCTGTGACCGGGATATCCTTCGGCATATTTGTTGGTAAGACATGAGCCCATGGCCTCCATGACCTGCGGACTCACGAAATTCTCCGATGCGATCAGTTCTATCCCTCTTTTCTGGCGGTTATGCTCATGATCAATAAACGAAAACAATTCAATGTCCCTCTTCATTACACTATGATTTTAAACTTCCCCAAATTTAATCTTTATTCAGTGTAATAGCGGGAAAGTTTTCTCGTCTTTTATAAAAAATTACCCCGCATGTCTGCCACCCAGTTGAAACAAACCCTCCGCCTGCTATTCAAAGAAAAAAAAATCACTTTTATCAACCTCACAGGGCTGACTGTCAGCCTCGCCTGTACGCTTTTCATGCTCCTCTGGGTTCAGGATGAACTCAGTTATGATAAATTCCACCAGGAGTACAGGCAGCTTTACAGGGTGGAGGAGGATCAGTATTACAGCGGGCAGGAGCCCTACCATGTCAACGTCACACCCTATGTGTCGGGCCCGGTATGGAAAGATGAGGTCCCTGAGATCACCGGACAGTGCAGGATGGCCTGGTCGGGCGGAAAACTCTTCTCCCTGGGGGATCAGAAGTTCTTTGAGGACGCCGTGTATGCAGTGGACTCGAGCTTCTTTGACCTTTTCAGTTTCAGATTCAAATACGGAGATCAGGAAGGATCGCTCAGGGATCCATATACCCTGATATTGACCGAGGATGCGGCAACCAGATATTTCGGCGGAGAAAATCCGGTTGGGCAGACACTGCAGGTGGACCAGACCCATCAGTTCACCGTAAGCGGAGTGCTTGAAAAACTACCGGGCAATACCATCTTCAGGTTTGAAGTACTGCTTCCCTGGAGTTTTATCCAGTCCAACCAGATGTATGAAGAGAACTGGGGTAACAATTCCATCCAGACCTTTGTGAAATTGCAGGAGGGTGCTGTGGACTCCATCGTCAGCAGGAAAATAACCGGGGTCACCGATATATACAAGGAAAACAACACCATTGATTACATGGTAGCTCCGTTTCACCGGATCCATCTTCACTCCTACTTCGGATATGGAAAATCGCCAGGCGCGGTGCTCTATGTATACATTTTCGCAGCCATCGCCGTGTTCGTGCTGCTGATCTCCTGTATCAATTTCATGAATCTCTCAACGGCGCGTTCCTCCGTACGGGCCAAAGAGATCGGACTGAGGAAAGTGACGGGAGCCTCCAGACCCACCCTGGTCCGCCAGCATCTGGCTGAGTCCTTTGTCCTGATCCTGATCTCCATCATACTGGCCACCCTGCTGGTACTTCTGTTGCTTCCGAGGTTTAATCTGATTTCCGGGAAATCGGTCGAGGCCACCGGTTTGTTTTCACTCCCGTACCTGGTGGGCATGTTGGTTGTACTGGTGATCACCACAATGCTTGCAGGGGGATATCCTGCCCTTTTCCTCTCCTCCATGAAACCGGTCAGGGCCATACGGGAGCATTCAGATCAGCGGACAGGTTCAGGAATGCTCCGTAAAATCCTGGTGGTGTTCCAGTTTACACTGGCCGTCATTCTTATCACTGGTGCAATGGTGGCATCCCGTCAGCTCAACCACATGCGCAACGCAGAGCTGGGTTATGATCCTGAAAACCTGGTGCACATTCAACTGCGGGGGAACCTCAGCCAGGAATACCTGATGCTGAAGGAGGAATTCACAACCATTCCCGGGGTCAGATCAACCACCGCTTCCATGCAGCCCCA
>Ga0209536_100007122_pt1 | contig 16991 bp, 16 predicted proteins | sample DeeMarSeWOR28_12_FD_187461 | JGI IMG/M metagenome (GOLD analysis project Ga0209536, IMG submission 187461) | Marine sediment microbial communities from White Oak River estuary, North Carolina - WOR-2-8_12 (SPAdes) (version 2) | ecosystem: Environmental > Aquatic > Marine > Intertidal zone >... | reverse complement strand
CAGCACGTACTGCCCGGGCGACGGCGACAAGCCCTCCGAGCCTACCACCTAGTGCAATAAGCGCGCACACCTCAGTCATCGGAGCGGGACCATGCCCAGGATCCCGAGGGGCGCGCGTCGGGAACGCTGATGTCTGCCGTGGCCTTCTCAGCCGCGCTACGACCACGCGCGGCGCGGGGTTCGAGCGCCGTTGGGCCCTGCTCCTTGGGATGACTGAAGACGACGCGCGAGGCGCGCCGGTTTGTCATGTAGGCCCAAATCCACTGCAACAGAACCGCGAGCCGGTTCCGGAAGCCGACCAGGAACGCGATGTGAATGAAGAGCCAAGTGAACCAGGCGGGGCGGCCGGTCATCTTCAAGCCGCGCGACTCGACGATGGCGCGATTCCGACCGATGGTCGCCATGAGGCCTTTGTCGAAGTACTCGAACGGTTTCGGCGGTTCACCATTCACACGACGCACGATGTTCTCGGCGACGAGCTTGCCACTCTGCAATGCGACCTGTGCAACCGCCGGCAACGGCTGCCCTGTCCTCTTCGACGGGAGATGAATCAAGTCGCCAAGCACTGCCACCTCCTGGCGGCCGGGCACGGTGCAATAAGGGGTCACCTTCACGCGACCCATCGGGTCGAGCTCGGCTCCGAGCTCGGCCGCCATCGAGCTCGCCTTGACCCCGGCCGCCCAAAGCACCGTGTGCGCATCGATCCGTTCCGCCTCGCCGAGCGTCACCCCTCGGTCGTCGATGTGCGTGACGAAGGTCGAGGTTCGCACTTCGACACCCAGGGACTCTAGGTCCCTCTGCGCACGCGCGGAGAGGCTGGGATCATAGTCGCGAAAGATTCGGTCCCCGCCTTCGACGAGCAGGACACGTGCGCTCGAAGGGTCGATCGTGCGGAAATCTCTGCGCAAGGCAGTTTGCGAGATCTCGGCCAGCTGGCCGGCGAGCTCGACGCCCGTGGCGCCGCCACCGACGACGACAAATGTCAGAAACGCACGCTTTTCCGCGGGGTCAGTCAGACGCTCGGCCGCCTCGAAGGCCAAGAGCACGCGGCCTCGGATCTCCAGGGCTTCGTAGAGAGTCTTGAGGCCCGGCGCATGGGCCTCCCATTCCGGGTGACCGAGATAGTCGTGCTTGAGCCCAGTCGCGAGAATCAGGAAATCGTATTCGAGCGCTTCGCCGTGATCGAGCATGACCATGCGTCGCTCGACATCGATGCGCTGCGCTTCGGCGAGCAGTACGCGCACGTTCTCGTGGGGAGAGAGCAGATTGCGGAGCGGCGCGGCAATGTCGGGGGCCGGGAGCAACGCCGTCGCCACTTGATAGAGCAATGGCTGAAAGAGATGATGATTCGACCGGTCGACCAGCGTGACGCGAACGGGCTTGCCGCCAAGCGCCCGCGCCGCTGCGAGTCCGCCGAAACCGCCGCCGAGAACGACGACGTGTGGACGGTCGTCAGGTGAGCCCATGAGAAGTTCATCGCCTCTCGCCCCTAGTCACGCAAGCCGACGCGGGTCGGATCGTTCGTGGTGAACGGCCTCGGAACGGCTGCAAGAGTGCCCGAGTCGCCAGCATGGCACCTGCTTGTCATGGACGGAGGGAGATCGGAAACTTGCTGGACATGAGCCGCATCGTCGTCGAGGACATCGAGGAGTACAGGAAGACGGAGCTCGCTGCGAAGTACAAGTCGACCGCGGGCTCACAGCCCAAGGCTCCGGTCGAGCAGGTCGATCGCTGCGTGGAGGCACTCGCGCGGGACGGCTTCGTCGTCGTCGAAAACCTAATCCCGCCCGAGCTAGTGTCCGAGATCAAGAGCGATCTGATCCCGCGCTTCGAATACGACTCCGGGCGCAACAATTTCGAGGGCTTCAGAACCCAGCGGCTCTACGCCTTCTTCGAGAAGTCGTTGCTCTGCAATCCTCTCGTAGAGCACCCGCTGATCCTCGGCTGCCTCGACCGAATCTTCGAGCCGAACTACCTGCTGTCGCAGCTTCAAGCGATCAACATCTTGCCTGGCGAGGCGCAGCAGCCACTCCATCCCGACGATGCCTTCTACCGGGTGCCGCGTCCGCGCCCGCCTCTCGGTGCCGCAACGATTTGGGCGATCGATGACTTCACCGCTGAGAACGGCGCCACCGTGGTGATCCCGGGCAGTCACCTCTGGGATGATCATCTTCCAACCGAGGAGGATCTGAAACGGCTGCGTCCGGTCCTGATGCCGGCCGGCTCGGTGATGCTCTTCCTCGGAACGCTATGGCATGGCGGCGGTGCAAATAGGAGCAACGCTGCGCGACTCTGCGTCTCAGCGCAGTACTGCGCGCCCTGGTGCCGAACTCAGGAGAACTACAGCTTGTCGCTATCACGCGAGACGGTGAAGAAGTGTAGCGAGCACATTCAGCGCATGCTCGGCTACAGCATCCACCCTCCGTTTATGGGCTTCGTCGACGGCAAGCACCCGAAGCGCCTCCTCGAGGACTAGGCGACGATCCAACCGCTTACGGCTCGAGCTCGAACGAGCCGATGTCACACATGCCGCCCTGAGGCCGCGCCACCCCGCGCTGGTCTTCGTCTGCTCCGCAGAGCTCGACGGGGATCGCGTCGACCGCAATGCTGGTGGGGTCGAGGCCGTGGGTTAAAGTCGGTCCGCCGTTGTCCGCGAGCGCGCCAAGTGCGAGCGCGCCTCCGCTCACGTCCACGGCATCGGTAGGCTGGTCGAAGCCGCAGCTATCATTCGTGCTCTCGATGTTGTAGCCATCCGAGTCGAGGGGGATGCCCCCGCAGGCTCCGTCGATCAAGCTTTGGCCTGCAATCAGCGATCCCATCATCTGCTGGTTGCCGTTCCAGATGGCGTCACCGCGCATGGGCGCGTCGTTGCCGGATACGGTGATGCTTGCAATCGTCATCACGCTGTTGTTCCTGATGCCGCCGCCGCTTCCGCTCGCCTCGTTGCCGGACACCGTGCTGTTCTCGAGCACGAGAACGTTGGAGTTGATGATGCCACCGCCGTCGCCGGTAGCGAGGTTTCCGGACACCGTGCTCCCCGTGAACGTCGCCGAACCCGTGTTCCTGAGGCCTCCGCCGAGGGCAACCGCGTCGAGTAGCCCCTGCTCCGTGCAGGGGAACGCGGACTCTACGGGCTCGCACAGGCCGACGATGCAGGTGCCATCCGGGCAGGGAGAGCCATCGGCGATGGGCGTGTATTCACAGGTCCCCGATTCGCCACAGAGGTCGTCCGTGCACAGGTCTGCGTCGTCACAGTCTTCGTCCCCAATGCACGCGGTTGCGCCGCCCACGCCTCCGCCACCGCTACCGCTACCGGCGACGCCGCCAGCCCCGCCCGAACCTCCTTCGCCTCCGCAGCCAGTCAGCGGAGTGAACGCCAGTACGAGCAACCACGGGAATCGAGTCACGGCCTGCCACGCTCATTTTCCTCTGACCGACCAGACGCGAGCCCGGCCCAAAGCCGTGCCGCCAACACGAGGTCTGAAGCACCACGCCCGAACCCAAAGCCCGGACCCACCTCCAGTAGCACGAACGGCGCGATCTTGTCCCCGGACAAGAGCGTCGCCATGAAGTCCATCCGAGTGGGCTCGCGAGCGGGGACGCGGAGCCGATCGAGAAGGCGGTCGATGAAACGCGTGGCGCTCAGTGTGCCGCTCACACCACAGACAGCGTGCCGCAGCGCCACACACCCGGCCCCCATCGTCGAGAAACCTCGACAAACGAAAAGGCACGTCTCTTGCTTGCCCTCTGGGCATGGCTTCGATTCCCCCACGGCGCCACTCGAGCTTTGCTGCCCTTCGCGAGCGCATCCACCTCTGGATGTGGCGGCATGGCTGGGGCTCTCGCCCTCTCTGAGCCCGGCAAGCCAGCCTCCAATTGCGAATGGCGACTCAGAGACCGGATTTCGCCCGGCGCGCCGCAAATTCGGCGCTGGGAACGCGCTTGAAATCGACGTCTTTCTTGAAGATCAAGATGTGCGCCGTGAGCTCGAGCTCGTCGCGCGTCGGGACCTCGATGTCAATGGGCACCTCGCGCTTGCGCTTGATCGAGTAGGCTCGGCCGTGCCACGCCCCCTCCTCGGGGTCGTACCGCAGCTGCCTGAACACCTCGACCCCGACGGTCTCGGGGCGGCGTTCACTCCATACGATCACGCCCCGGTAAATCCCCGCGCGCTCGCTGATCTCGATGATCGCTTCGCCCGCGCCGCGCTGCCAATGACCCAATATCCGCTCCGCGCCCGCGAGCACGATCGGCCCGGGCTCCTCGGGCTCCGGCCCGGACGCATAGGCTGCGCCTGGGACACTGCCGAACAACAGGCAGCCAGCGAGCAGAGCGACGGACGCTTCCCTGAGCATGAGGATGGGGCCAACTCCTTTCATGGCGGATGCCTTCATCCAATGCCAACACCGCGCCAAACGGGAAGCGTCGATACTCTCTCAAAATCGATCGAATTGCAGCATGAAAATGACCGCCCACGATGCACCATTCGGGAAGCGGTGCTCGCCACGCGGACCGAACGCGCAGCGCGGCAGACGTTGTGATCGACTTCACAGCCCGCGGGCCCTGGATCTCCACTCCGACGCCTCCGAAGGAAGTTGCCCTGTGCTGCCAAACCTTTAGAGTAGAAGAATGAATTTTCCTTGGAATTGGGTGGCCAGTTGCGCCCTCGCGCTTGCGGTTACGACGACGCCGGCCTGCGGCGGCGATGACGGAGATGCACTAACCGGCGGTTCGGGCGGCAGCGCGGGAACCGGCGGCCTCGGTGGCATGGGCGGTGCGGGCGGCCTCGGCGGCGGCGGCGGCGGTGTCGGCGGGCAAGCCGGCGACGGCGGTAGCGGTGGAATCGGAAGCCTCGACTGCGGCGACGGCGAGCTGCAGGTCACGGAAGCCTGCGACGACGGAAATGACGAAGGAGGCGACGGATGCTCGGCCGATTGCATGCGGATCGAGGAAGACTATCGCTGCCCGACCCCTGGTGCGGCCTGCGTACCCATCGTGTGCGGGGATTCGCGAATCGATCCGCCAGAGACCTGCGACGACGGAAACGACAGCGCAGAAGATGGTTGTAGCGCGTCGTGTGAGCGCGAGGACGGCTGGAGCTGCCCGCTCGCCGGTGTTGCCTGCGTTGCCACCGAATGTGGGGACGGCCTCGTCGCGGGCTTCGAGCAGTGTGACGACGGCGGCTCGACTGCCCCAGGGTGCTCCGAGGACTGTCAGCTCGAGGACGGCTACAAGTGCGAAACGGCAGGCGCAGATTGCGAACCAACTGTTTGCGGGGACGGTAGCCGCGAAGGCACCGAGCAATGCGATGATGGCAACCGCACACCGTTCGATGGCTGTGATGGCGATTGTAAGAACGAGCCCAGCTGCAGCGGTGGGGTCTGCCAAGCGACCTGTGGGGATGGAGTCATCCTTCCCGGAACGAGCGAGGCTTGCGACGACGGCAACACGGCAGACGGCGATGGCTGCTCCAGCACCTGCCAGATCGAAGACGGTTTCGAGTGCGTGCGGACGGCTGTGGAGTTGGGCGACGGGCTCACGATCCCGGTGGTCTATCGGGATTTCCGGAGCAACGACACGGACGACCCCGAGCCCGCGAACTTCAGTTGGGACTTCAACAACCCCGACGATTCCAACGGCGACATCGCTTTCGGAATTACGGAAACGCAGCTCGATTCGGAAGGGAAACCGGCCCTGGACCCCGACGGCAACCTGTACATCTACGGCACCAACGCTGGCCCTCCTCACTCGGCTGAGTCGTTCGCCCAGTGGTATCGTACGAGCCCCACGCTCGACCCGACGGGCAATCTGGAAATCGTCGGTGAGCTCGTCCTTCCGAAGGTCGGCGACAACATCTACGCGTTTTCCAGCCGCAACACGCCACCGGGGTTCTTCCCGCTCGACGACCCGGCGCTCGCTCCGTTGGCTTGGCCCGCCGAACCGACATACGGCGAGACGACGTTCGTGCCAAGTGGCGCTGCGGGGAGCGGTCCGCGCAACTTCGGCTTCACGACCGAGGTGCACTACTACTTCGTCTACCAGGGGGATGAAATTCTCTCGTTCAGCGGCGACGATGACCTATGGGTGTTCGTCGACGGGTTCCTCTGCCTCGATGTGGGCGGACTTCATCCCGAGAAGTCGGGAATCATGAGCTTCGACCCAGATCCCCTCACCCAGGATCCGCGTGCAATACAGCGGGCGATCGTGGATGCATGCAAGGCAAATCTGGAACCAGACAAAGTCTACGAAGTCGCCATCTTCCACGCGGAGCGTCACTTCGGTGCATCGAACTTCAGTCTCACGCTCGATGGTTTCGTCACGGAAAGCTCGACCTGCGATTGGACTTGCGGCGATGGCGCAGTGACGCGTTTCGAATTCTGTGACGACGGCTCGGTGGAAAACACCGGGGCATACGGGCACTGCATGCCCGACTGCCAGGCGCTCGGCCCGCATTGCGGCGACGGCAACCTCGACGAGGGCTTCGAGGAGTGCGACGACGGCGACAATCTCGGCGCGTACGATGGCTGCAACCCGGATTGCACGCTCGGCCCGAGCTGCGGCGACGGCGTGCGCCAGCCGGACTTCGGCGAGGAGTGCGACGCAGGCGACAACAACGGGGAACCCGGCTCGACCTGCAACGACGACTGCGAGCTCGAGGTACAGTAGCGCGGCGCCGCGCAGAACTTACGCGCGGGGCCTCTGAAACGCAGAGCGTTCGCCTCGCGCTGCTTCGTCGCACACGAATTCATGGCGAATGGACGTGGCCTGGTTCTTGCTCCGTGAGGAGGCATGCGTTGGGCTTCTGTGTTGGGCGCGCTGCTCATCACCGGCATGGGATGCAGCAGTGTAGGTAACGGTTCGGCTGGCGGGACGGGCGGACTGGGCGGCACTGGGGGAATCGGTGGCGCCTCCGGCAGCGGCGGGATGGGCGGCGTGAGCGGCACCTCTGGAAGCGGCGGCACGGGTGGCGGTGGCGATTGCGTGCTGACGCAGCAATGGGAGACGGTCGGGGACTGGGGGGACGAAACCTTTGGCTACGGCAACGTCATCGTCTTACAGGATCCGCGAGACGATCGACTGTGGCAGGTGGTTTCGCGCTCTGCGCGCGGAGGTCCGGAGGAATTCGACGACATCGCGCTCTTCCGCTCGGACGACGGCGGCGCAAGCTGGGTGGAAGCCGAGAGCTGGGACTTTGCGGAGGGCCGGACGGGCTGGAGCTCTGGTGCGGCCATGGCGGAAGACGGGACGATCTTCGTGGTGGTGCGCGATATCGCGTTTCCGGACGGCAGCGGGACGATCGACAGGCTCGTTCGGCTATTGCGTCGTCCCCCGGGAGGCGCGTTGATCGAGGCCGGGTCGTTCAGGCCGGATGGCAGCACCGACACCCGTTCGAATGGCCTCATCACGCGGGGTAGCGAAGCCTGGTTCATCGCCTTCGATGCAACGCCCTTCCCGCCTGATTACCACATGGTGAAGTATGAGGGGGGCACGCTCGAGTCGGTAGACGTGATTCGATACGGGGACCCGGCCAACGAGGTTTACGTTCGCGACCTCGAGGTCTCTCCGGCCGGAACGATCTGGGCGACCGGCCAAGGGTACGATGTCGGCAGTGGGATTTGGCACGCGACGATCTGGGAAGAAGGTGAGAGCGGCTTCGCATTGCTCGCCGACATCCAGCGAACCACGGGTGTCGAAGAGAGCGATACGATCATGGCCATCGCGTTCGACGACGCCGAACGCTATTGGGCGGCGTACTACACGATTCACGATGGCCAGAACCGCTGGCGCGGCGGCTACGGAACGGTCGCGGACCCCGAGGCTTCGTTCATCTTGAACGACGAGTTTAGTTACGACGAGACCAAGACGAGCCTCGCCCAACGCATTTGTGTTCATCCATCGGGCGCCGTCTTCATCGGCGGCCACGCCTTCGACTCGAACGATTGGCAATGGGCCGTCATCCGCCAAGGCACGACGGAGGGCTTCGAGCTCTCTGACGAGTTCACTCGAGGGGGAGACGGGTCCCATCGGAGCAGCGTGTCGAGTCTGTTGGTCGATCGACAGGGAAATGTGTGGGTGGCCTACGCGTCTCGCCCCGCCACCGCTTGGTACCCGAAGTCCACCACGCTCAAGAAGATGGCGTGCGTCTCCGCGGAGTAGTCGCGCGGGCTAGCCGTAGGCTGCCCTAGTGTCGCGTTGCGCCAAGACGTACGGCTGCACGATCACTACGCTGAAGCGATCCTGGGTCTCGTTCCTCCAGCGCTCGATCTGAGCGGAGGTCGGCTTGAGAAGCTGCCCGGCATCCATCCAACGGCGGACGTGCTCGCTGTCGTCCCGGGCGACCGCGACCGCGACCTCCACGAGATCGAGGGCGACATCGACGAGGACGAGACCGCCGCGCTTGGCGTGGGGGGCGAGCGGCCGCCAGTCGACCCGGTGAACATCGTTGGCAAGCCGCTCCCGGAGCTCGTCGGTCATCCTTCGGTCTCCACGAGGTCGGCGAGGGCGCGGCGCCAAGCTTCCTCGCGGAAGCCGATGAGCACGAAGCCATCGCCGATCACCAGGGGCCGCTTGATGAGCTTGCCATCGGACGCGAGAGCGCGGAGCGCCTCGGCGTCCGTCATGGTCTTGAGCTTCTCTTTGAAGCCTCCCTGCCGATAGCTCTGGCCGGAGGTGTTGAAGAGCTTGTTCACTGGCAGCCCCGATCTCTTCAGGACCCTCTCGATGGCAGTCTTCGACGGCGGACTTTCCACGATGTTCCGCGCCTCGTAGTCGACGCCCTCCCGTTCGAGGAACGTGAGCGCCTTCCGGCAGGTGCCGCACTTCGGATAGTGGTAGACGAGCATACGGAGAGATAGCGTGAAAACCGAGGAGCGTGAATGTTTGCGCGTTTTGCGCTTCAAGTGATTGAAACGAAAACGCTTTTTGAGGTAGATCATGTCCCCATGAATGTGAGCTATTGGTCCGTGTCGCGCTGCCTCGGGGCGCTTCGTGCTGGGGAGGTGAGCTCTCTCGAGCTGGTCGAGTCGTGCATCGCACGCATCGAGCGGCTGAACCCGGACATCAACGCGGTCGTCGCGACCGACTACGAACGCGCGAGGGAGAGAGCGCGCGCGGCCGACGACGCCCGCTCGAACGGTCTCACGCTCGGTCCATTGCACGGCGTGCCCATGACCGTGAAGGACTCGCTAGAGACCGCGGGTCTCGTGACCACCTCGGGGGCGCCCGCGCTCCGCGACTTCGTTCCCAAAGAGAACGCCGTGGCGGTGGAACGCGCACTCGGCGCCGGCGCGATCATCCTCGGCAAGACGAACCTCCCGTTGTTCGCAGGCGACTGGCAGAGCTACAACGAAGTGTACGGACGCACGAACAATCCCTGGGACCTCGGCCGCACCGTGGGTGGCTCGTCGGGGGGATCCGCTGCGTCCTTGGCGGCAGGCTTCGTCCCGCTCGAGATCGGAAGCGACATCGGCGGCTCGATCCGAACACCCGCTCACTACTGCGGGGTCTACGGGCACAAACCCTCACACGGCATCGTTCCGGGGCGTGGGCACATTCCCGGGCCTCCGGGGACGAAGGCCGAGCCCGATCTTGCGGTGGTCGGTCCGCTTGCCCGAAGCGCGGAAGACCTCGCTCTCGCGCTCGACGTCCTCGCCGGCCCGGACGTACTCAGCGCGCCGGGATGGAGGCTCGATCTCCCCGCGCCTCGGGCCGAGCGGCTCGAGGACTTCCGTGTTGGCTACTGGCTCGACGACCCGCTCTGCCCCATCGACTCCGCCATGCGCGCAGAGCTCGAAGCCACGATCGATGCGCTTCGCGCACATGTTCAGCTCGTCGATCTCGATCTCCCGTTCACGCTCGCCGACATCGTACCGCGATACGTTCGCCTGCTGTTGGGGGTCATTGGCACCGACATGCCGGCGCCGCTTCGCGTGCTGACGCGCGTACTGCAGCCACACTATGCGCTCGCGGAGAAGCTCGGAATCCCGACGGATCTGATCTCGATGAATGCTTCGCGCGGGATGCATCAATCGCATGCGGACTGGGCGCGTGCCGACGAGGGGCGTGCGAAGCTCCGATGGACCTGCCACGAGATGTTCAACGACATCGACGTGCTCCTGACCCCCGTCGTTCCGACGACCGCATTCCCCCACCAGTCCGGGGGGAACCATCTTTCCCGGCGCATCCTGGTCGACGGGAAGAAGCGGCCGTACATGGACCACATCCCCTGGGCCGCCCTCGCGACCTCGGCATATTTGCCCGCGACGAGCGCGCCGGTCGGAATCACCTCGGAGGGACTCCCCGTCAACGTGCAAATCATCGGACCGTTCCTCGGGGACCGCACCACCCTCCGATTTGCCGAGCTGCTGGCGGAAGTCCGGGGTGGCTTTCAGGCGCCGCCCGCCCTATGTAGCCCGAATGCCGACACTTCCACGCACACGTGACCGCTCTCGTGATTTCGACATCGTCCTTTGGGGCGCTACCGGCTACACCGGGCAGCTCGTCGCGGACTACCTCGCTCGAAACTACCTCCGCGGGGATACCGGGCTTCGACTTGCACTCGCCGGCCGCAACGAGGAGAAACTCCACAGTGTGGCGGCCGACGTAGGCGCTCCAGATCTCCCGGTGCTGGTGGGCGACAGCTTCGACGCCGCATCGCTCGACGCGATGGCATCGCGCGCCGAGGTCATCATCAGCACCGTCGGGCCCTACGCGAAGTACGGTGCCGAGCTCGTCGCCGCCTGCGCCCGCAACGGCACCGACTACTGCGACCTGACCGGAGAGACGCAGTTCGTTCGAGCCATGATCGACGCGCACGAAGAGGAGGCGAAGAAGACCGGCGCGCGTATCGTCCACTGTTGCGGCTACGATTCGATCCCGTCCGACCTCGGCACCCTCATGGTGCAGGAGGCGTTCAAGCAACGCCACGGTAGCTTCGCGTCCGAGGTCAAGATGGCCGCCGTCGACATGCGCGGCGCATTCAGTGGCGGCACGATCGCGAGCATGATGAACATCGTCGACGAGATGAAGACCAACCCTGGGCTTCGCAAGATCCTCGGCAACCCCTACGCATTGAACCCGAAGGGCGTTCGTGGCCCGGACAAGGGCGACCAAACCGGGGCTCGCTTCGACGAGGACCTCGGCATGTGGACCGCGCCGTTCATCATGGCCGCCATCAACACGCGGGTCGTGCGCCGAAGCCACGCGCTCATGGGGCTTCCCTGGGGCAGTGACTTTCGCTATTCGGAGGTGATGGGCACCGGCAAGGGCCCAAAGGGCCTTTCGCGCGCGCTTTCCGTCGCGGCAGGAATGATTGCCTTCATGGGATCGATCGCGCTCCCGTTCACCCGCCCCTTCGTCGAGAAGAAGCTCCCCTCGCCCGGCGAAGGCCCGAGCGCCGAGGCGCGCGCCAAGGGGCGGTTCAAGACGCTCCTCCTCGCGCTCGGGAACGGGCGCGAGGTGCGCGGAGTCGTATCGGACAATCGCGACCCGGGTTACGGCTCGACGGCGGTCATGCTGAGCGAATCCGCCCTTTGCCTTGCGCTCGACGGAGCCGAGCTCGACGCGCCCGGTGGAATCCTGACGCCCGCCACGGCAATGGGTGCGCGGTTGATCGAACGGCTTCGGCGAGCCGGCCTGACGCTCGAGGTGCAGGACTGAGCCACCCCAGTGCGATACGAAGGCCAAATCTATCGGCCGCCGAGCGAGGCCGACGCGTTCATCCTGCAGGCAACCGTCGGTTGCTCGTGGAATCATTGCACCTACTGCGACATGTATCGCGACAAATCCTTTCGCGTGCGTGACCTCGACGAAACCCTGGCCGACGTTAGAAGCGCCGGCGAGGCCTTTGGCGAGCGCGTGCGAAAGGTGTTCGTGGCGGACGGCGATGCCCTCGTGCTCGATCTCGACCATTGGGAGGCCATTCTCGCGGCGTGCCGGAGCGCGTTTCCCGTCGCCAAGCGTGTGAGCGCGTACGCGACGGCCATGAACATCAACGAGAAGAGCCCCGAGGAGCTCCGGCGCCTTCGGGCGCTCGGTCTTTCGCTTCTCTACATGGGCCCCGAAACGGGCGACGACCTCACCTTCAAGCGCATCGCCAAGGGCTCCAACTTCGAGGAGCACGTCGAGGCGGCGGCGCGGGCTCACGAGGCTGGTATGCAGGTCTCCGCGATCTTCCTTCTCGGAGCCGGCGGAACGGAGCGGTCCCGCGAGCATGCCGAGGCTTCGGCCAAGCTCATCACCGCGATGGATCCGGACTTCGTCTCTGCGCTGACCCTCACCGTGATCCCGGGGACGCCCATTGCCAAGATGCAGGCGAGCGGTCGCTTCACACTGCCCCCGGTCACCCGGATGCTCGAGGAGCTCCGCACGATCGTGAGCCAGGCCGAGCCGACCGACGCGATATTTCGCACGAACCACGCGTCGAACTACCTGCCACTCGCGGGCCGCCTGCCGGCGGACCGAGAGCGGATCGTGGCCGTGCTCGACAAAGCGCTGGCTGGCGAGGTGCCGCTACGACCGGAGCGCGCCCGGGGGCTTTGACTTCTGCGAGCTTGCGCAGGGCACCGCTCTGGCCGTATGACTCGCCTCTATGACGACGACGCGGAAGATTGGAGTGGCGATCGCATTGCTGATCGCGCTCTTCGTGGCCTTCAACATCTACTACTTCATGCCCCGCGCGGTGATGGGCTCTGTGACCGGCACCGACGTCAAGCGTATGGACCGCAAGGAGATCTCGACCGGAGACGAGAAGACGCGCGACGTTCGCTTCATCTATGCGACCGAGCGTGACACCAAGAAGGCGCTCGTCTTTCGAAACGAAGACAACGGCTGGTACTTCAAGTTCGATGCAGGCGACATCGCCGCAGAGGCTTCCAAGCTCGCGAAGAACGAGGTCGATGAAGTCGCCTTGATCAAGTACTACGGCTTGAGAATCGCCGTTCTGGACTCGTACCCCAACGTGCTCTCGATCAAGGAAGTCGACCCAGACTACGTGTACGTGCCCTGGGTCAACATGGTCATCTTGGTCGTCATGCTCATCGTCTTCATCTGGGGGGGCGTCAAAGTACGGAGGTTGTTCCGCCGCGCCAAGGACAAGATGTCGGGCCGTCCGCCGGCTTCATAGTGCGAGCGCAGCACCTCATGCCAACTCTCCAGCTCATCGCTCTTTGGGCACTCGCGATCGCCATGGTCGGCATTGGTGTTCTTCACTTCGTCCGCCCGAAGCCGTTCGTTCGGATCGTGCCGAAGTACCTGCCGGCGCCTCTCGCCCTCGTTTACATCAGCGGCTTCTTCGAGATCCTCGGGGGTCTCGGGCTTCTGCTTCCCGCGACTCGAGCGTGGGCCGCATGGGGTCTGATCGCGCTCTATCTCGCCGTATTCCCCGCAAACATATACATGCTCACGGACAACGTCTCGCTCGATCCGAAGAAGCCGATCCCGCGCTGGGTACTCTGGCTTCGACTGCCTTTCCAGCTCGTGTTCATCGCCTGGGCGTACTGGTTCACTGCGTGAGCGTACTGGGTTTCTCACGACCGGTCGATTGGACTAGCTTCAAGAGCAAGCTCCGTCGAGGACTGACAGCCGCCGGCCTCACGGCCACCGCCGCGGCATGCGCGGACATTGCGCTCGCCGGTCCTGGACTTTCGTTGCGAGCGTTCGCGGGGAGCATCGGGCTTGGGCTGGGGTTCGGCCTGGCAATCGGCGCCGTGTGGGCCGGCTGCGCGCAGCTGCTGGCGCGAGCACCGCGCTTCGCTTCTTGGATCGTCTGGCCAGGGCTGACTTCTTGGGCGTTCGCCGAGCTTGCCTTGAGCCTCCGGGCCTTTGCGAACCTGGGAACTCGCTACCACGCGCTTGCGGTTGGCACGCTCGTCGCGTGCGGCCTTGCCGCGATAGCGACCGGGCTTGTGTTGGTACTGGTGCAGCCCACCCGTACGGGCACCCCACCGCTGATGCGTGCGCCAGCTTGGATTCGATGGGTGGCCGCCCTCGCGCTCGTCATTGGCGCCGTCGTGTTCGTCTACCTCGATCGAAGCCAGTTCCCTGGGCAGTACCCGAGCTTCCACACCGCGCTCCGAGGCTTGGCCTTGTTTTGCATCACCGTGCTGATCCTGCTGTCCGGGATCGTCTTCTCCCCTAGGCAACGCACCGTTCGCAACCTGACCCTGGCATGCATCGCGCTGCTCGTGCTCTCACCTTTTCCCTTGCTACAGGCCCCGTTTCAGCCAGCGCTTGAAACGATGCTCAGTCGGCCGTTCGCCGCCCTGCCCCTTCGAACCGGCCGGCTTTTGACGGACTTCGATTGCGACGGTGTCTCGGGTGTGCTCGGAGGCGGGGATTGCGAGCCGTTCGACTCAGAGGTGAGCCCCCAGCAGCGAGAGATCGTTGGCAACGGCCGAGACGACGATTGCTACGGGGGCGACGCGAACCCAATCGTTGCGGCGGCACACCAATCTCGGGTGCCCGTGCCCGCGAAGCCGTCCCCGCAGCATGTCGTGCTGATTACGATTGACACGGTACGGCCGGATTTGATGTCCGTCTATGGCTACGAGCGAAACACGACGCCCGAGCTCGCACGTTGGTTCGCAGACGGCACGAAGTTCACGCGCGCGTATGCCGCGGGAGGATGGACGAGCATCGCGGTTCCGGCGATTCTGCGCGGCGTCAATCCGAGGCGCCTGCAGTGGACGCGCATGTACGAGACCAACCGCTACAGGTACCTGAAAGCACCGCTCGGAGCCCAGCTGAGGAAGGGAGAAACGCCGCGCGCGATGTTCCTATTGCCGCTAAGCGATCCGCATTGGTCCCTGGCGACCTATCTGCGCCGGCGGGGCATGTTCACCGCGGCAGTGGTCGACGGCGGTTTCACGGAAATCCTCTCCAAGAAGTGGGGAACCGCCGAGGGATTCGACACCTTCGTCGAGATCAATTTGCTAGCGCGCAACCTTCGGAACGACGCTCAAACGGCCGACCAAGCCATCGAGATTCTCCGTAATCGTCCTCAGGGCAAGCCATTCTTCCTCTGGGTGCATTTCTTCGGCCCGCACGCGCGGAGCACGCGCCACCCCGGCATTCCCCTCGCCGGTGATACCGAACGCGATCTATACGAGGGAGAGATCACCTACGCGGATCAACAGGTCGGTCGGCTGCTGCAGGTCATCGACGAGCAGACGGACCGCCCGATCACCGTGCTTCTGGCCTCGGACCACGGCGAGCGCATCCATAGCGCTCGCTCGCGAAGTCACGGAACCGACCATTCCGAGGAAAATATCAGGGTGCCACTGCTGGCCAAGGGGCCGGGGTTTCCGACGGGCAAGGTCGACGCCGTCGTTGGAGCGATCGACCTCATGCCCACCGTCTTGGACATCACCGAAACCCCTGGGCCGCCCGGCCTCGATGGGACCTCGCTGCGCGTGATCGCGACTTCCGCCGACGACTACCGTAGCCGCATACTCATCGTCGACACCTTCATCTTCGACAAGAGCGCCGGCGATACCGGCACCACGTTCCGGCTCGATCTCGTCTCTGCCGTTTCCGATCCCTACAAGCTCACCATGAACCGGCTCGACAAGACCCTCGGGCTGCATGACGTCGATGACTCTGCGCTCGCCGGCCGAAATCTCCTGGGATCGCGGGACGCCAGGGATCTCGAAGCCGCGTTGCGCACCTACCTAGCCGAAACCGGCGGTGCGCCGCTGATCGTCGACTAGCGCGCCCCCAAGAGACCGGCGGAGCGTCCGACGGCGCACGACACTGGTCAACGGGTGAGCACCATCACCCAGTAGCGCGCGATCCCTCGCCTCGGATGACTGCGCACCGTCTCTTCGCGCGCAATGCTCATGCCTGCGCGTGAAACCAAGTCGCGATAGCCCTCGATGTCCCGCACGAAACGACCGCGGTCCAGGCGCGCCATGATGTTGTTGAGCAGCTCACCAGGAAGATAAACCGTGTCGTTCGTGACCACGCGCTGCACGCTGTCCGTGGCCGCACACATCTTCAACAACTCCACCGCACTTTCGTCATCGAGGTGGTGGAGCAGGCCGTTCATCATCACATGGGTTGGTCGAATCACTTCGAAGTCGGTCGAGCTCACAAGAGCCGTCGCAAAGTGAACGTTGGGCCGCCCCGACTCGGGTCGCTGACGGGCGAAAGAGATCGCAACATCGTCGGTGTCGAAACCGTGATAACTCGCGAAACGAGCGAGGTAGCGCAGCGCGTCGCCGCCGCCGCATCCGATGTCCAGAATCCGAGCGTCGGGACCCGCGTCGAGAGCTTCGTACTGAGGTGTATAGTCGATCCCGACGACGAGCGGACGAATGTGATGGTAAACGAACGGGTGCCCCAAGATACGATCGTAGAGCGACACCTTAGTCTTCCCCTGCGCTCGTCTTCGTCGCTGGCCCGGGTGTAACCGCCGGTGTAGGCGCAGGCTTTGGCGAGCTTCGCGGTATCGTTTTCGGCCTCGGTTTGCGTGGCTTGCGGATGCGCTTGAGAACTTCCGCGTTGCGTTCGGTCGGGTGCCCTCTCTTGGCGAGAATGAAGTCCCCCGAGACCTCGACTACGCCAAACGAGCCATCGAGCAGCACGGGATGGATGCGCTCCACATCAACTCCGCCGATGTGAAAGGGAAACAAGATGTATTCGGCGTCTTGGATGCCCGCGCTGCGAATGGTGTATGCGTCCGGTCGATTGGACACATGGGGCAAGAGGCGTTCGGTGCCAGCAATCTTGGCTTCCGGCGGAATCAGACGGCAAAGCGCCATGAGCTCCTTGTAGCGCTCGACATCTCGCTCGGTGCGATCGAATTTGAATTCCCCGAATCCACCGCGCGCCGTGTTGTGCTGAAGAATCGCTCCGTGCTGGTACGACGTAGCAGCCATCGCGAAGGCAATCGCCAACAGCCACGACCGGACCCGAGTCTCTCCTCGCTGGTCCGCCACATACTCGGGGGCTTTGATCATCGTGAGCACCGCGATCGATGCCAGAAACATCTC
>Ga0209536_100007121_pt1 | contig 16995 bp, 20 predicted proteins | sample DeeMarSeWOR28_12_FD_187461 | JGI IMG/M metagenome (GOLD analysis project Ga0209536, IMG submission 187461) | Marine sediment microbial communities from White Oak River estuary, North Carolina - WOR-2-8_12 (SPAdes) (version 2) | ecosystem: Environmental > Aquatic > Marine > Intertidal zone >... | reverse complement strand
TCAGGAGCTCATGTCCCGTTGCTGTCGTCCAGACCTTATGGCCTTCATCTGCTAATTCCTCCGAGTAAAACCGGCGGATGTGCTCCTCATCATCCACCACCAGGATTCTAGCCATGATACTTCCTCCTCAAGCTAGAAAAATCGAGCCTTCCTAGCGCAGACAGTCTTTGTGAAAGAACCAATACATTGACTCTTCTCAGTAAAAAAGAATGAAATATTCGTGCCATCCCATTGCAACACCTATATATCTAGAATCATTATATATTAGCCAAAGCTTCACTACTGACGAAACCTGTTAGGACTTTACGGTCTGTAAAAAAACCTGACGGCCAGGTAGTTTTGTTTGTTAGGAATAACTACTTCTATTTCAAATAATCTTTTTTTATTTCCTGTACTTAACCAAGTTTCCACTCACTCCCGCATCTTGGCACAGCAGTTGCTCTGTTGAGGAGAAACAGAATCTCGAGTAGGCCTGATGAGAGACTCCTTTACCATCTTGATAGCGGATCGAAACCGACACGTTCGCGAGCTTCTTCGGCGTGAGTTTGAGGCAGATGGCTATCGGGTGCGATTAGCAAAGGATGGCCAGCAGGTATGGACGGTAATCAATAGTGTTGAGCCCCTGGATCTCTTGATTTTGGATCTCGAGATTCCATATGTGGACGGGGCAGAGATAATTAAGAGGCTGAAGGATAGGAAGCCGCCGGTGCCAGTGGTGATTCATACATTCTTTTCGGAGGATGTGAAAAGCCCTGCCGCTGAAAAGGCGAGCGCTCTTGTAGAGAAGACGGGAGATAATATTGGCCACTTGAAGTCGGTGGTCGAAGAGATGCTACAGAAGGTTAATCCACGTCAGGGTGCACACCGAAAAGACACGAATAAAGGGACAGCACAGACGACCGTTTTGTAAACCCAGAATGTTATCAAGTCGCCCCGCTCTAAGGAATCTAAACAAATCGATCTAATGCTGTCCCTTCCGGGACTCGACCTTTTCCCAAGACAAAAATATTGTTCTCCTTTGACCAATATTATGTGCTAATTTAAGTATATCAACATGATAAAAGTTTCGTAGTAACGTATTTGAGACTGTTCAATATTTTTTATTGAAATAAATCAGAAATTTACAGTGCCATTTCATAAATGGTTACCCCCAATAATTTGGGGTGAATTACCTTCCTGTTCTTTAGATTACCGCCACGCAGGAATGACGTAAGAATGCAAGTATTTGTCATTCCTGCGAAAGCGGGAATCCAGATAAGACAGTGATTATGAGCATGCTCAAGCTGAATTATTGAACAGTCTCTATCTCATTGTTGTTATCTGTCTCCGAGGCTACATTATGACAGATGAGGGTAAGTCAACGGATCAATTAATCAAAGAACTGCTCGAGTTGCGCCAACGGGTTGCTCAATTGGAGGCATCGCAAAACCAACTCGAGCGCGCCAAGAAGGCTCTACTGGCGAGCGAGGAACGGTTCCGTACCGTCGCTGATTTTGCATATGATTGGCAATATTGGATTGGCCCGGAGGGGAACTACCTCTATGTCTCGCCATCGTGCGAACGCATCTCCGGATATCATCCAGATGAGTTTCAAAAAGACCCTGGACTATTGAAGAGGATCACCCACCCTGAAGACCGAACTGAGATTGAGAACCATATTCTCAAAGAGTCTGAGCGAGAAGAGGTGTGGTCCATTGACTTCCGCATAGTCACCCGGAACGGCACTGAACGCTGGATTGGTCATCTTTGTCAGCCGGTGTACAGTCCCGACGGGGGTTATCTCGGGAGACGGGCAAGTAATCGGGATATTACCGAGCGCAAACGGTCAGAGGAGGCACTGCGACAAGTTCGTGACGACTTAGAGAGACGAGTGCGCGAGCGAACCAATGATCTTGAAGTGCGAGTCAAGGAACTCAATTGTCTTTATGGTATTTCTGCTCTTGTAGACACGCCGGGCATCTCGATTGAAGAGCTAATTCAGGGCACAGTGGATTTAATTCCCCCTGGCTGGCAGTATTCTTATACAACTTCCGTACGAATAGTCTTCAAGGGGAAGGAGTTTAAATCAGCTAACTTCGAGGAGAGCATCTGGAAGCAAACGGCTGATTTCCTGGTGCATGGATATCCAGCCGGTACCGTGGAAGTTTATTACTTGGATGAAAAACCAGAGGAAGACGAGGGACCGTTTCTCAAGGAAGAGAGGAACCTGATCAACGCTATTGCCTGGCGGTTGGGACACGCAATCGACCACAAAGAAGCCGACGGAGCACTGGCTCAGTTGGCCGCCATAGTAGAATCCTCCAATGACGCAATTATCGGCAAAACATTAGATGGCATTATTACCAGCTGGAACTCGGGAGCCGAGAAGATCTATGGCTATTCAGTACAGGAGGCCATTGCTAGTCCAAGCTCCATCCTAGTCCCCCCTGAACTTCCAGACGATGAATCGCGATTTCTTGAAAGGATCAAACGAGGAGATCGTGTTGACCAGTATGAGACCGTGCGGTTGAGAAAAGATGGTGAACGGATCAATGTGTCCCTGACCATATCGCCAATCAAGGACGTAACCGGTGAAATCATAGGTGCCTCAACCATTGCGCGAGACATTACTGAAAGCAAGCGCATTCAGCGAGCACTGAGGGACTCAGACAAACTGGTCACGGTAGGAAAACTCGCTGCCGGCGTGGCCCACAGCATTCGCAATCCACTCACATCGGTGAAGATGCGGCTTTTCTCCATGGAGGGAACTGTCGGCTTGTCTGAGAGCGAGCGAGAAGACCTGAAGGTGATTTCAGAGGAGATCCGCCATATTGATGGCATAGTTCGTAATTTCCTCGAGTACTCTCGCCGGCCCAGGCTGAGGATGCAAAAGGTCAGTCCCTCAGACGTGGTGGACATGGCTCTCAATCTTCTCAAACAACGCTTAGACTCGTATGGTGTCGAGGTGAGACTGATCCGTCAATCCTGGCTCCCAGAGATCTACGCAGACCCGGATCAGCTGAAAGAAGCCCTGGTCAATCTCCTGGTTAACTCTAGCGAAGCCATGGGATATGGAGGTTTGATTGTCATTCGTGAGGAAGAGATAGGAGATGAGTCACGGAACCGCAAAGTAGTTATCCGAGTGTGTGACAATGGCCCAGGGTTCCCGGAATCCATCCAAGATAAGTTGTTTGAACCCTTTTTCACCACCAAAGAGGAGGGTACGGGACTGGGTCTCACTATCGCTGCACGGATCATAGAGGAGCATGGTGGCAAACTGGAATTGGGTTCCCGCGAGGGTGACGGGGTCATATCCACCATCAGTCTTCCGGTAAGGGAGGAGGAATCTTGAACACAATTTTAGTCGTCGACGACGACTCTCAGCTCCGACAAAGCTTCAAGAAGATCCTGACGAAGGAAGGTTATACGGTTAAGACCACTTCCACCGGCGAGTTGGGCCTAGAGATTGTCAGGGAAAGTGTGCCAGATTTGGTCATTATGGACGTGCGCTTGCCTGGCATGAATGGTCTAGAGGCTCTTCGGGCCGTACATGAGATTGAATCCAAGCTCCCCGTCATTGTTATGACAGCATTTGGCACCACTGAAACCGCCATAGATGCCACCAAGCTTGGGGCCTTCGACTACGTCTTAAAGCCCTTTGAAATTCCTGACATATTAGCCTTAATCGAGCAGGCGCTCGAGGCAGGTCGATTTATGCGCTCTCCGGTGGAGATAGCAGCCATGCCTGAAAAAACCTTTACGGATGCGATAGTCGGCCAGAGCAATCCCATGCAGGAGATGTACAAGGCGATTGGCCGTGTGGCTCCAACCGATGCTACCGTACTTATCCGCGGTGAATCAGGCACCGGCAAGGAATTGGTAGCCCGCGCCATTTACCAGCACAGCCTTCGTGGTGATAAACCTTTTGTGGTAATCAACTGCGTCGCAATCCCTGACACCCTCCTGGAGAGCGAATTGTTCGGATACGAGAAGGGAGCTTTCACCGGCGCAGTAAGTCGTCGGGTGGGAAAGATTCAACAAGCCAACGGTGGCAGCGTGTTTCTTGATGAAATCGGTGATATGCCTCTGAGCATTCAAGCCAAAATCCTTCGCTTGCTTCAAGAAAAAAATATCGAGCGCCTCGGTGGGAGCAAACCTGTCCCTGTGGACGTACGAATTATAGCTGCGACCAATAGAGATCTCGAGGTAGCCCTCGCTGAGGGCCGCTTCCGGGAAGACCTCTACTATCGTTTAAAAGTGGTAACAATCTCCCTCCCTCCTCTACGCGAGCGTTTGGACGATATACCCCTGTTGGCTGACTACTTTCTCTCTCGATTAACCAAAGAGATGCGGTTGGATAATCCAGGGATGAGCGAAGCGGCCAAGACTGTGTTTAATGACTATAATTGGCCAGGAAACGTACGAGAGTTGGCCAATATCATACAAAAGGCCCTGATCTTCAGTCGTGGCGGTCCCATCCGTAAGAAAGATATATCCCAAGCTATCCGTGATGGGCGGGTGGAAAGGGTTGTAGACAAGGACACTGCAAATGAGGCGATCCGACAGTGGGTTCACCAATCCCTGAGCTCGGGGTCAAGGACAGACATGTTTGCCTCATTGACGGACCGCTTTGTCCAGATCCTCATCAGCGAGGCCCTTAACCTCACGGGTGGCAACCGAACGCGGGCAGCCAAGCTCCTTGGCGTGTCACGACCAACCCTCCTGGCTAAAATCACAAAATACCACCTCAAAACAGAGACCTCAGTGAAGACTGATGAATCCTGACGGTAAATTTATCTATTCACAATCCTTATAACCATTCACCTCTGACATTGTTTTTTCGCAATCCGTAAAAAATCTTGACAGTCACACCAATTTGGACATCAGCTTTAATTCCGCATCGATTTCTTAATATCTTATTATATTAAGAACTTATCATCTCTTTTTTGCTGTCCTCTTTCTGGCATAACCTTTGCCTAATCTTTAATCAGCATCGTGAAACAGATGTCAAGAGTTAGATCCTCACATCTGTTCAGAATGAAGAAAGACAATTGGGAAGCCCCTGCTTTGAGATGAAATGTTCCAAGTGTGGGGAGCTTATGACACGAGAATAAATCTTGCTGTGTTTACCAATGAGTCTCAGTTGGAAGCAGCAATGTGCATCCAATGAGGACGAGTGCTAAGCAAAGGAGGCAAATGAGATGGAACAGAAAAAAAAAGAAATGCAGTGCGCCTTGTGCGGCTACACATCGTCGGGTAAATTCGTCGGGGATATTTGTCCAGATTGCGGCTTGACCTACTGGAAATGTCACAATTGCAGCTACACTATCACCGCGGCAGTTCCCCCCGACGTCTGTCCTGAATGCAAGGAAAAATGCGATTTCCTCAACATCACCTGTTACACCCCGGAGTGTGGCGGTCCTGGCCATATTGACCCCAGATTATAGCGCTCGGTCGCAACCACACTTCCATTTTTTCACTTCAATGAGTGTTGGAGTGTCCACTTTTAATAGAGAAGACGAGGAGATGATGAATCTCTCAGAAATCATCAAAGGCGAAAAAGATCAAGGGAAAGAAAAGCATATCCCTCACATTATGATCGACAGGGGACACGAGGATGGAAAGGATATAGTTCGCGTGGTTGTGGGTCATGACAGCCCACATCCCAACACAGAATCACACCACATCGCTTGGATCGAACTCCATGGCGTGGAAAAGCATACCGGTCAGGTAATAAACCTCGGTCGTACCACCTGGACTCCAGTCTATTCCAATCCTGATGTCAGGTTCCAGATTAACCACATTGAGGACTTCGGCGCCTTTTGTGCTCTTGCTTACTGCACTGTACACGGAGTGTGGGGTAACTTGATAGAAATCGACTGGATAGAAGAAAAGAGAGAAGACACATCTGTAATTGGCGAAGCGCTTCTCGCAGAGAACTAGGCTTTGGGATACGCCCCCAGATGGTAGTTGGATCTATGCCCAACGCAGCTATGGCTCTTCGGGGCTATGACATGAGGAAGAGGTCAACCTGAAGCGCAAGCCAAGCTTTACTGTTGGTAATTCTATTGGACGCGAAGAGAGCAAAGAAAGATGGACGAGCACCACGACCACAGAATGCTCCAGATGCTAGCCTGCAGGAGGAAGCCATGGCGGAGTTGAGCAAAATGATTGCCATACCGGTGGATGGTTCTGAGAATGCACTGAAATCGCTGGATTATCTAGACCTCATGTACGGCCCCAGGCACAATCTCGAGGTAAACCTTTTCTATGTGTTGCCCTCTTTGCCCCCAATCCTCACCGAAGATCCTGTTATGGATCTTGAAGATGCAGCCAGGTCGAAAGCCAGGCTTAAAGCCATTACAGCAAAAAACATCCGTATGGCCGAGCGTATCTTGGTGGAAGCTAAGACTGCGCTTATCCACAAAGGTTTTTCTGCAGAGCGGATTACAACCTTCTACTTGAAGAAAAAAATGTCTGTAGCTCAGGAAATCTGCAACTGGGCAGAGGGAAAGCGAGCAGACACTGTATTAATGACCACCCGGGGGCGAAGCCGTATAGAGGCCTTTTTCATGGGGGAGGTAGCCAGCAGAACTCTGGACTATTGCCGGGTGTGCCCAGTGTGGATAGTGGGAGGTACGGTCAAGTCTAAAAGTGTGCTTATCGGTCTAGACGGTTCAAAATACGCTCTCCGGGCGGTGGATCATGCCGGTTTAATGCTTCCCGGAACCGCCTGTCAGGTAACCCTCTTTCACACCGTAAGGCATCTAAGGCGCTTTATTCCTCTGGAGGTCATTGATGAGACTCCGGAATTGGAAAAGCTCTGGAAGCACAAAGCGGGCCTGCGAATTGCCCCCCACATGAAACAGGCCAAAGAAATGCTGCTGGAGGCAGGCCTCACAGAAAATCAAATTACTACCAAAGTGGTGGACGGCAGCCGGAGTGCGGCCAAAGACATCCTTGATGAGGCCCGGAACAATGGCTATGGAACCATTGTCCTTGGCCGCCATGGTACTTCAATGGTGAAAGAGTTTTTCATGGGGAGCGCGGTCAGAAAGGTGTTGGATAACTGCCATGGACTCGCCGTTTGGGTGGTCCAGTAAAAGGTGCTCATTATGTGCTCTGTACGGGGAAGATGAGATAACCAGTCACATTTGCGTGTTTTGTTTTACCGGGCAAGGCGAGTCAAATATTGAGAGAACTCAAAAGACAAATGTAAGGAGTCGCGGCTACCAGAAGAGGTAGTTCACGGTTCCCAAATCACGAGGGAGGGAGATATGGTCGAGATCAAGCGCATTTTGTATCCCATCGATTTTTCAGAATGCTCTTACCAGGTCCTGCCCTACGTTCTTAACCTGGCGGATAAGTATGACGCCGAAATCTATTTGCTTTACGTGGTGGACGACCTCCGGCCATTTGCCGGGTTGCACGTACCGCACACCTCTATCTCTCATTTTGTCAAGGAGGCGATGGCTGCCAGCGAAAAGATGCTGGACAAGATCTGCGACGAGCACCTGCAGAGTTGCCCCAATTTTCAGCGTAGGCTGGTAATGGGTGATCCGCGCGTTGAGATCCTCGAGATGGTGGAGAGAGAAAAGATCGACTTGATTATCATTGGGAGCCATAGCCGCAAGGGCCTTGAACGTGTCATCTTCGGCAGCGTGGCGGAATATGTGATCAGAAATGCTTCCGTGCCTGTTTTAACCGTAAAACCAACAGAATGACTGAGCCGTGCTGGTTGGGCTCCTTTGCTCGTAGTTTGAAATTGATGCACGGTATCCAGTTCATTCGGGTAGGTACCAAAGCAGAAAATGGAGGCGAAATGACCTAAATTTGCCCACACCTGAGTGTGGACCAATTTGGCTCGTGGTGAGCCGGAAAAAGAATGGAACTCCTGATCATCTTCAAGCATGCCTTGATGATCACGGTCTTCGTATTTGTGATGATGTACGCCCAAGGACTCATACCTTTCTCCGTGCTTTTTACGGCCTCGTTCGTCCAAGACGGGCATGGCATGCTTCTTTTGCTTTCCTACAGCATCAAGGATTCTCTACTCACCAAGATTTTCAATCTTGTCTTTGGCTTGGCGGTGGGAGGGGCTCTTTATGCTCTGGGACTGTAAGAGAGTGTTGCCGATCACGGAGGGAGAGTGCATAAAGGAATGAGGTACATTAAATGTAAAAGAGAGAAAGAGAAATCACGAGGGAGGTATGGATGGTTGAGATCAAACGCATTTTGTATCCCACCGATCTTTTGGGATACTCGTACCACGTTTTGCCCTACGTCCTTTTGATGTCGGAGAAGCATGGTGCTGAAGTTCACCTGCTCTATGTTGCTCGAGACTTACACCACTACTCCGGCTTCCAAGTTCCTCACACGTCCATCTCTGCCTTCATGAAGCAGGCCTTGGAAGGAGCAGAGAAATTGATGGACAGGATCTGTGACCAGCACCTGCAGGGCTGCCCCAATTTCTACCGAAAGGTGGTGGTTGGCGACCCGGGCCATGAGATTGTCAAGACAGCTGAGAGGGAAAACATCGATCTGGTTATCATGGGCAGCCATGGCCGCAAGAGACCTGAACGCACCGTGTTTGGCAGCGTAGCGGAATATGTTGTTAAGCATTCTCCGATGCCTGTTTTGATCGTTAATCCTCACAGAGTTAAAGAGCGGCAGTAAGTGAAAGTATTCGGACCGGTTCCATCAAGAAGATTGGGACGCAGCATGGGGATCAATAATATCCCACCCAAATTGTGCACCTATAGCTGCGTGTATTGTCAATTGGGTCGCACCCATCGAATGGAGGTCGAGCGGACCCCTTTTTATAAACCGGGGGAAATCTTGCAGGAAGCGAACGACAAGATAGCAAAGACCAGGGAAATCGGTCTGGCAATTGATTATTTGACCTTTGTCGCTGACGGCGAGCCCACCCTGGACGTCAATCTCGGTCGAGTGATAGAGATGCTTCGGCCTCTGGGATTTAAGATCGCGGTAATTACTAACGGCTCCCTGATCTTCCATGAGGATGTGAGGAAGGAGCTGGCTCAAGCAGATTGGGTTTCCCTGAAAGTAGACTGCACCAGAGAAGAGGTATGGCGCAAGATGAACAGACCCAGGCGGATTTTGCAATTGAACGAAATCTTGGATGGGATGCTCGCGTTTGCCACCAATTTCAAAGGAGAGCTGGCAACAGAGACCATGCTTGTTCGTGGTGTTAACGACGAGAGTGAGCACCTGGAAGAAATAGCAGCCTTCCTGGTGCGGCTGCAACCGGCTAAAGCGTATGTATCTATTCCTACCAGACCACCGGCAGAAAAGTGGGTAGAGCCCCCTGATGAAGAGGGTGTCAATGAGGCCTACCAGATCTTCGCTGACCACCTCGAAAACGTTGAGTGCCTCACAGCTTATGAGACTATTGATTTCTTGCCTACAGGAACTCCCTCCGAAGATATATTGAGCATAACCGCGGTGCATCCCATGCATGAGGAGGCTGTGAAGGAGTTTCTCTTGCGGGCAAAGACTGATTGGTCTATGATCGAGCGCTTAATAGGCCAGGGGCAGCTCATTGAACTAAATTACCAGGGTAAAAGGTTCTATATGAAAAGGCTCTCCACGAGATAGAGCTGGTAGCGGTACTTTGCTTTTTCAGCATTATTGTTTCAGATGACTCGACCGAAGTAACCATTTGCTTATCAATTGACAACTCCGAGGAGTTTTTCAAGTCGTTCAGCGTGAATATGAGCATCCACATGGACATGGACACCCTTGACCCCGGGCACAGATTTGACTGCTTTTTTGATTTTAATTCCCTGTCGAAATCCAATGGGGCAAAACATTGAATATGGTCGAAACGTCAGCTCCACCTCGCCGTCATTGTGAACCTTCAGGTTTCGAATCAGTTTCATCCGGATCACATCCATGCCGGTCTCAGGGTTTACCACCTGACTCAGGCTTTTTTTCACTTGTTCAAGCAAGTCCATACCGCCACCTTTCCGCTTGCCAGCCGCTATGACCATTCTATCATTCCACCCTGGGCCGAAGTGCTGCCACTACACGTAGGTCTCCCAAAAGCCTGGAGCATCGGCCCAAAAACCTCTGCGGTCCATACCTCTGCCAGTGCCCCCACCTCTACCGCGACCCAATCTTCTGCCACGACCGGGACCCCTGCCACTACCGATCCCACCGGAGCCGAAGTGGCTTTCATCCTTGGTGGCAACAATTCTTGCAGTTGGCCAGCTTCGATAGCTTTGATCCCTTCCAGGCATCTGCCTTCAATCACCAGCGTTCCCTCCACATTGGCACGGTCCAATTCCTGAGAACCTTTTTGGCGTCAGCATGCAAAATACCTCTGGGTTTAATTTCGATGCTCATATTTCAGTGCTCTCACAACTCCGCACGTTTTAGCGCTCTGTTGATCCCCGCCATGGAAAGCTGGCTGGTTACAAATTCTCGATTGAGGCCTTCATTTTTCCACGCTGCCAAACCCATTTCTTCCGAATCTTCGGCCAGCAACACTGCTAGTCGGGTCGGCAGATACCCTATAGCCATGGTGGTTTGACGAACATCAACAAGCTTTCTCAATTCCTCATAGTCGTACCAGCTCAAACCCACCGCCTGAGTAGCGAAATAGTCCAGAGCATCAATCATTTTGACTCTACTGTCGTCTCCCATGGGCCATCCCCCCTCTCGATCTTCAGTACCAGATTCAGTCTCTGTTCAATTTTGGCCTTATCCCTGAAGTGACTGGTTCATTGAGTGGAAGCACTCATTTACTTTCTGGACCCTTTTGCAAAAACGAGAATGAAATATTTGTGCCAGGTAATGATTAATGCTATATACTTGAAAACAATTAAGATTTTCTAGGCGCAGTGCATCCTGAAATGAAGATAAGTTTTACGGTGTGTAAAAAATTCTGACATGACCCTCATTTTGGACCGCAATTGGAATCCGGCTCTAATCCAAAATTTCTCTGTGATACCAATCAATTGAGTTCATCTTATCTCTCTCGCCTTTCTGGCACATCCCTTGCCTTACTTCTTATTGAACCCGTGCGAAGGATCTCATCCGACAAAACTGCAAAGGTCTTTGCAATGGAGACAGCAAAGAAACATTCTGACCTAACCTTCTTTAAGTTTGTCATTCAGAGTCTGCCGGTGGCAGTAGTTACGGTGGACTCTGAATTGAAGGTCACTGGTTTCAACCCATGGGCAGAGGGATTGACCGGTTATTCAGCAGAAGAGGCAGTGGGCCGCTACTGCGGTAAAATTTTACAAGGAGGTATGTGTCATAGTGAATGTCCGCTCAGGCGAGTTCTCAAGAATCAACGTCGGATTGTCCAAATTGAGACTACGGTCCGGAGCAAGTGGGGCGAGACCATTCCAGTCAGGATGAACACCGCTGCCTTATTGGATGAACATGGTAAACTCATTGGCGGTTTGGAGGCCTTTCAGGATATCAGTCGACTGAAAGCGCTGGAGCGGGAAAAGGGTAATCTCATCTCCATGTTTGCCCACGACATGAAATCTCCTCTTGTGGCCATTCAAGGGTTCGTGGGCCGACTCCTTGCCAGAATCCCAGACTTGGGTGAAGAAAAGCGAGATAAGTATCTTGAGATTATCAGAGAAGAAGCGGGCAAACTGGAGTTTTTGGTCGATGATTTTCTTGAACTTTCCCGTCTGCAAACTGGCAAGCTGAAGCTGAACTTCTCCGCCACATCCCTGGATAAGCAATTGCTGGAGCTTTTCGAAGCCTATGAGCCGAGAGCCGCACAAGCTGGAATCGAGCTCAGACTTGAGAAAAAGGAAGCCTTGCCCATTATTCAGGCAGATGGAGACCGTCTGCGCCGGGTCTTCACCAATTTGTTGGATAACGCCCTAAAATTCGCCAAGCAAAGAGGAACCGTTACCATTGCCACCGAGCAGACTGACCGTGATATCAGGATAAAGATAATGGACGAGGGCATAGGTATAGATGAGAGAGAGCTTCTTTATGTTTTCGACCCTTTTCATCGAGGGAGAGACGTAGACGATAGGGAGGGGTTTGGCCTGGGTCTTGCTGCGGTAAAGACCATTGTGGAGGGTCATAAAGGAAGGGTGATTGTGGAAAGTGAGTTGGGTAAGGGCTCGGTTTTCACTGTGATTTTACCAAAGGGCAGGATGAACGAGACCTTTTAGAAGCTGAGGGTACCGTTTTGGGTCCAGCACCGGGAAGATTCAGCCAGGGCTGCCGCCACCTAGCAATCGACAAGTGGATTCAGACTGACGTAGACGCCAACAACAATAAGAAACACAAGAAATCGCATCATTTTCATGGACTGGTGACGTGACGATGAAGACACAAGGAAGAAGCCATGATCAGCAAAAGCTGGAGCCTGCATGCCTCAATATCGCCCTGGTGGGCGGGAACTCCTCTGGCAAGGCGCTTATTAAGTTTCTTGAGACCCATAGCCTGCGCCACTTTCACGTTCGCATTGTCGGGGTGGCTGACCTGCATACAGACGCTCCTGGTCTCGTCTATGCGCGCAATAAGGGAATTTACACAACCCGAGACTATAAGGATTTCTTCGCCCTCGAGGATCTGCACTTACTAATTGAGATCACGGGACGAGACGAGGTTTTAGAAGAAATCATCAGAACCAAGCCCAAGCACGTCAAGGTGATTGATCATCTCAGTGCCAGACTTTTCTGGGACCTCATCGAAGTGCAGGAAGAGAAGATAGGCTGTGAAAGGAGATTGGCACATTCAAGCCGATTGGCGACCGTTGGACGAATGGCCTCCTACCTAGCCCATGAAATTCGCAACCCCCTGGTTTCCATCGGTGGCTTTGCCACCACTATCCAGAATTCATCCGAGTTGCCTGAGATGCTGAAACCGAAAGCGCAGATCATTATAGACGAAGTCAGGCGCCTCGAAGCTGTGCTCAAAAGCATGCGGGATTTCGTCCGCCCCCTGAAACAGCATAAGACCAGATACAATTTCAACAAGTTGGTACAACGGGCACACAGCACCCTGGAGTCAGAATTTAAAGCCAGTGGTTTAGAATTCGTCATGGATCTCGACAGTGAGATGCCGGATTGTCTCTTTGATGTCGATCTTATGCTAGAGGCGTTAGGCACCATTATCAGGAGGCTAAAGGAATTCATGGAACCACCCCAAAGACTTTCACTGAAAACCGAGGTGTGCTGGGACACCATTGGTATCTACATCCAGGGAAATGGCGGCTGGATCCCGCCAGATGTTTTAGAGAACATGTTCAACCCTTTCGCAACCCAGCACAGGGGTGACACTGGCCTCGACATGGCGATGGGCAAGAAAATCATCGAAGATCATGGCGGCGAGATTAGGATAATCAGCGAAAAAGACACGGGGACCACCGTGATCATTGAACTGCCCATTGAGGCAGCCTGGTAAACGTAGACGGTTTGAAGGTCTAACCCGGATATTTCATGAATTACTGTCGCGAGACCGCGAAGATGGGCGTGCCACCTGGCAACCGCAAGGTGTTGGTTCCGAGGCGTACCTGACCGGTACGTCGCAGGGTCCGACACCCGAGGACGCCAGGAAGGACGACCATATCCGTGGTTGTAGCAAGTAATTCATGAAATATCCGGGCTAAAGGAGCAAACCATGCAGGTAACAGACAAACGGATACATCAGGTGAAATTGGAGCTTTCTCTGAAAGAGTGCAGACACTTGCGCAAAGCCATCGATCACTATCTGACGCTTTATGATCTGATCGATGATCCTGAAAGGATCTACCCGCCACTTGAGACTGATCTGGACACTCTGAAAGCCATGTCAAGCCACCTGAAACTGGTTGAGACTTCAAATGTCGTCGAAGAAATTGGACTCTAGCCCACATATGTTACGAATGACCTGCTACAACGACAATTTGCAAAACATCCGGGCTAGACCAGGAGAATGTTTATTGTTCTTAGAGATGAGGTGGTTTCCCCCGAGGCCTTCTCCTTTTTGGTCGAGGTAGCGGACCTATGAATATGAAAAAGAGAGTCTTGTTTGGCGTTGATGACTCTGTATTTGCCAGGCAGGCCATAGCCGGGGTAGGCGGCCTATTGAGACATAGTGCAGATGTTAAGATCACAATATTCCATGGCGCTCCTGACCCCGAATTTTCCCTATTCTCAAGAGTGCCTCGGCTAAATCCTGAGTTCATGGAAAATTATCAGAAACTTTGGAGTCTGGAACAATTGCAGGTCTTGGAACGAGCCAAAGAGGTCTTGACAGAAATCGGATTTGATCCTGACAGGGTGGAGACCATTTATGAGGAAAAGTGTAATGACCCTGCCAGTTCCATCTACAAGTTGGCCTCTCTGGAAGACTTTGAAACGATTGCCTTGGCCCGATGGGGAGCTTCGGCACCGGCTCAGAAGTTAATGGGAGGAGTCACTTACCAACTTGCCAATCTGGCTGATGACCGGGTCCTCTGGTTGGTCGATCCACGCATTATTTCCCATGACGTTTTGGTGACTGTGGTCGGCGCGGATATCAGTCGCCGGGTAATGGAACACGCAGTCCGATATTTTTCTCATCTAACAGACAGCAGATTTACGATCTTTCACGTGATACCGCCCGTACCTCCCCAGGTCTATCAATCATCATATTGGATATATGAACCTCCTTTAAATGAGGAAGAGGGTCAGGATAACATAACGCTGTGGATGAAGGAGTATGCAAACAAAGCGAAAGAGATTACGGATGAAGGCAAAGAAAAGCTTATCAAAGCGGGGATCCCCGAACAAAACGTAACCGTCAAATTTCAGGCTCAAAATGAGGGAATTGCCAGGGATATTCTTGCAGAACTAGAAGAGGGTACTTACGGCGTTTTGCTTCTTGGCCGCAAAGGTTTCAAGGATATCAGCCAGTTTGGGCTGGGTAGCAAAGCTAATAAACTGCTTCATGCCGCCCGCGCTTTTGTTACCTGTTTGGTCAATTGATGCCGGCAGAGCTATTTCTGGCAAATCATCAGTCTGCTCTTCCCTGAAGGAGAGTGACTTAAGGTAACCCGGGAGAAGATCTTTCTCAACCGCTGCAGCCCGCCCTCCACAAACTCACGGGCGTCTTTGGAACCCATGGAGATCAATCGCACATTGAAAAGGAACCTAACAAAAGGATGGCTCGGCGCTTCGTGCTCCATGAGTAAAATCACGCCATCGGGATGTATCACCCGTTTCATCTCCCACAGGGCCTTTTCACGAGCCTGCCCCTTCAATTCGTAGAGAGCATGGGAACAGCTGACTACGTCGAAACTGTTATCGGAGAAGGGCAGGTCCGCTGCATCCCCTTCCACGAAAAACGCCGAAGTAGCAGCGTTCTTGTCCTGGGCTCTGCGCAGCATACCGTGGGAAAAATCGTAGCCCACCAACAGGGCATCAGGACAGTGTTCGGCAAAGGCTAAAACCACCGATCCTGTGCCGCAGCAGACATCCAGAATGCTGGGAGCGGACTTGGTTGCAAGCTGGGCCGCATCCACGAGAAAATGCCGGGTATCGTCTTCATCTCCCCGGGCATGCAGCCTGATAAAAGCATCGTAAAAATAAGAGAAAAGGTCGTAATATTTTCGTCTTCCTACCCTTAGACCTGGCATGGAAGAACCTCTTATTGATAGGAGCAGATTTTGGCCAGAATAGTATTCATTCCCAAGCTACGTCCCAACCTTCGGGATGGAACGGGCCCGAATACCCTCACTCCGCAAACCTCCCCAGCAGACATAACGCAACAAAACAATGAGCCTAACCGGCAACGATCACCAAAATTAACTCCCACAGGCTTGCCCGGATGTTTCGTGAATTGCGGTGGCGAGACCGTGAAGATGGCCGTCTTTCTCTCCTTGCCTGGACCTGAGCCCCAATCACAGTCCGTGACCCGATTTAATGCTCCAGCAGGTTATAAGGTTATACGGGCTTGATCGTCCACAACTTCGGCAAGTAGCCTGGCAAAAAGCTCATTGGCCGCCTGAAGAGCCACTGACTCTAGCGGCAGTTGAATGGTGGGTTTTCCTTCCAGGTCAAACTGGTAGATGAGTTCGTCTTCAGGAATGGTGGCCACAGATTCAGGACCAAGGCCTTCTATCTGTTGAGACATGAGCCTTGTCAGTCCTCGCCGGTATTGGTTGATCACAAGGAACTTCCGACCCACTCGTATACCGAGCTCATCCACCAGGTCACAAATCCTTCGGGCGGAGAGCATACCTCGGCGACTGGGATCGCTCACAACTAATAGCACATCGATGTCTTTGCTGGTTAGCCGGCTAAAATGCTCAATTCCTGCCTCATTGTCAATGACGAGGTAGGGGTAATTGCTTAGCAGCCGGTCGATGCACTTACTCAGCAGGTTATTGGCAGCACAATAACAGCCCGGCCCTTCAGGTCTGCCCATGACGATCAGGTCGAAATCCTTAGCCTCTACCAAGGCCTGCTCCACCTTCATCTCAATGAATATATCCTTGGTCATACCAACAGGGACGCTCGTTTTCATCTCTTCCCTGGCTTGACCCAGGGTCTCTTCCACCTTCAGCCCCAGGACCTCGTTGAAGTTGGCATTGGAATCAGCATCCACCGCCAGGATGGGGGTCATATTATGCTCTTTCAGAAAGCGGACGAGCAACCCAGCCAGGGTGGTCTTCCCTGTCCCTCCTTTGCCGGCCAGAGCAAAAGTGTATGTTCCTTTCCTTAACATCTGACTTTTCTTTGTTGAGGTTTTGGGCGGTTCAATACCTCAACATTGGTAAGCAACATTAGGGTTTATTGTAGTGACTCAAGCCCTTCAATTGTTTTTTCTGCGATAGTTTTTATCCTGTTATAATGCTTGATCCATCTTGTAAGACACTTATCAGCCTCCTCAGCATCACCAAAGTGTCTCGCACAGGCATCCATGCATTCCTTTGTTCTTTCGAGGTTTGCCCTTATATCCGCCGGCACTTTTTCTCCGTCATGCCTTATTGCCTCTTCTGGACATAAATCATGACAACTACCGCAGCGAATGCAATCTTCCATATTGATG
>Ga0209536_100007120_pt1 | contig 16996 bp, 14 predicted proteins | sample DeeMarSeWOR28_12_FD_187461 | JGI IMG/M metagenome (GOLD analysis project Ga0209536, IMG submission 187461) | Marine sediment microbial communities from White Oak River estuary, North Carolina - WOR-2-8_12 (SPAdes) (version 2) | ecosystem: Environmental > Aquatic > Marine > Intertidal zone >... | reverse complement strand
GATCGAGTCGCGCAAGAGGTGCCTGATACCCTCCTATTGGCAGAAGCGTTCTGGTTGATGGAGGGATATTTTGTTCGAACATTGGGTATGCACCGTGTCTACAACAGTGCTTTCATGAATATGTTGAGGGATGAGAAGAACCAGGATTACAGATTAGTGATCAAGAACACGCTCGAATTTGATCCGGAAATCCTAAAAAGATACGTTAATTTTATGAATAACCCAGATGAGCGGACTGCAGTAGATCAATTTGGTAAAGATGATAAATATTTTGGGATTTGTATTATGCTAGCTACCATGCCTGGACTTCCAATGTTTGGTCATGGCCAAATTGAAGGATATTCAGAAAAATATGGAATGGAATTCAGGAAGGCATATTGGGAAGAAGAACCGGACCAATACCTGGTTGAAAGGCATTCACGCGAAATCTTTCCACTGCTGCAAAAACGATACTTATTTGCTGGAGTAGAAAATTTTTTACTTTATGATTTTTATTCTTCTGAGGGGTTTGTGAATGAGGATGTTTTTGCATATTCGAATCGCGTTGGAGAAGAAAGAGTTTTGGTAATCTTCCATAACAAATATGCTGAAGCAAGAGGGTGGATCCATGCTTCAGCCGCATTTATAGACAAATTTACCAGAAATGATGGAGGGACCTCAGAGCGATTATTAAAACAAAGGAGTCTAGGTGAAGGACTTAATTTACATAATGATGAGCGTTATTTTACTGTTTTTAGAGATGTTATTTCAGGTTTAGAATATATTCGATCGAGTAAACAGATCTTTGATCAAGGTCTCTATGTTGAATTGGGTGCATATAACTATAATGTGTTCTGGGATTTCTATGAATTGCAGGATAATGAATGGCACCATTATGCACAGTTAGTAGATTATCTACAAGGGCGCGGAGTTATTGACATACAAAGTACTTTGAAGGAAATCTTCTTACAACCGATAAATAATGCTTATCGAGAACTTGTTAATCCTGGGATGTTCACTTATCTATTCAATTCGCGCATAGATACAATGGAAGGAAATGTAGCTCCTGAAGTCTTAGATGAAGTTGAACAAAAATCTAGATTATTGGTTCGGGAAGTTCAGAATTTTATCATAGAAGGTGATGGGAATCAGCTTATAGATGAGGTTGCTTTGGAGATCAGAAGTAAAGTGGAATCTATCCTTGCTTTACCAGTGATCATTGATCGTTATTTACCTATGTATTCCGATCAATTCTTGATGTTTGTGGAGAGAAATGAAGATATAAATCAGCAAGAATTATTTATTTGGAGAGTTTTATTTGGATGGGCGTTTACACACGCACTTGGAAAGATTACTGGTGATGAAAATGCTGCTGAGTTCAGTCGCAGCTGGGTGGATGAATGGCTCCTAGGGAAGATTATATTACAAACTTTATATGAACTTGATTTTGAGGAGGGGGTATCATCCAGAGCTGTTGCGATCATCAAGTGGTTAACTACTCACCAAGATTGGATGAGAATCAAGGCGTTTGAGGGCAACCGTGCATATAATGTCTTACTATCTTTCCTTAATGATATGGAGATCCATCAATATCTATCTATTAATCGATACCAGGATATTTTGTGGTTTAACAGAGAATCATTTGAGGATCTATTAGACTGGATGATGATCTTATCGGTACTAATAAATTCAACTAATCCTAATATTGATAAAGATGAAATCTCTAATCTAATCTTGATTGATTTTGAAATGATCCAATTTCTCAAGATGGTTGGAGAGGATTCTAAGTTTCAGCTAGATAGGTTGATCGAAGGTACTAAAGAAAAAGTGTAAGATCAGGAGAAAGTGAATGGGATCCACAAATAAATTAAGAATTCTCTTCTTGGCTGCAGAAGCAACTCCCTTCGTTAAGGTTGGTGGTTTAGGCGATGTAGCGGGGGCGTTACCTCAAACTTTGCGGTTTTTGAGCAGTGATTCAAATTTTTTAAAACTCACTAAAGAAGAAGATAATCAGATAGAAATCGATATAAGGTTAGCGATTCCATTTCATCGATCCATCCGTGATGATGATTATGAGATTAATTATTTGACAAAATTTGAGATCCCAAGCTCGATGGGTTCGCTTATGGTTGAAGTTTTCGAAACCTCATATAACGGTCTCCAAGTCTATCTGATTTCTGGTCAACCAATCCTGGATAGTGAACAAGTCTATTCTCAGAACCCATCGGATGATGGGTTTAAGTACACTTTTTTCTCATTAGCTTCACTTGAGCTGGTGAAAAAAATTAATTGGGTTCCAGACGTACTCCATGCAAATGATTGGCACACATCACCAGCAGTCTATGCAATGAATTTTGACCGGCAGAGGGGAGGGTTCTTTCGGGGGACTGTGTCGTTATTAGGAATACATAATTTGCCATATTTGGGTGTAGGTGCTGGTTCTGCCTTAAGCGTGTTTGGGCTGCCATCAGCCACAGGTTCCGACTTGCCAGTATGGGCTCAGGACATACCATTACCGCTTGGATTATTGAGCGCAGATCATATCGTAGCAGTTTCACCTACATACGCCCGGGAGATATTAACACCAGAATTTGGTGCCGGTCTTGACAATTTCTTACGAGGCAGACGAGATTCTATTTCAGGTATTCTGAACGGAATCGACATAGAACAATGGAATCCGGAAACGGATCATTTAATCCCAAGTAATTACCACCAAAAATCCATCAGAAAGAAACAGATAAATAAAACAAGTTTACTGAAGGATTACGGTTTTTCACTAGACGACAAAAAACCTCTGTTAGCGATGGTCACAAGGCTGGATTACCAAAAAGGTGTTGATTTAGCCTTAGATGCACTTTTGAATCTTCTGGATCAAAATTGGAATACCATCATTCTGGGGACTGGAGATCCTGCACTTGAACAAAGAACATTGGAATTGGAGAAGGAATTTCCAGGACGTTTTAGTTCAGTGATAGGTTTCAATAACCCCTTGGGTCATCAAATTTATGCTGGTGCTGATATGTTGTTGATCCCCTCACGGTATGAACCTTGTGGATTGACCCAGATGATTGCCATGAGATACGGCACTGTGCCAATTGGTCACGCAACAGGTGGCTTAAGAGATACCATTCTTGATTATGAGAAGGACGCTGGTGGTACTGGTTTTCTATTTCAATCTGCTAATTCACAAGCTTTGAAAAATGCGATTAAGCGCGCAATTCATACTTATCAGGATCAAAGAAGATGGAAAGGTTTGCAGCGGCGTGGAATGTCTCAAAACTTTTCTTGGAGTGCTTCTGCACAAAAGTATCTTGCTTTATATCGTCAACTTGTGTTTGAGAATTGATAGTTTACCAAAGATGCGAATCACGCGACTGTTTGCAATGATTCGATTATATTTTTGTAATTAAAACTTCCACTGATTAGCAAAATTCATGGATTGATTTGAAAAGGAAAAATTCTATTGATTGAAACATCCGGAGAAACGTAATGGAATATCAAAGAGCAGCTGGAATTCTTTTGCATCCCACCAGTTTACCTGGACCTTTTGGGATTGGTGACATAGGACCAGCAGCCTTTAGATGGGTTGATTTTCTTGCAGAGACTGGTTGTGGATTGTGGCAGGTCCTTCCTCTTGGACCAACAGGCTATGGAGATTCACCATATCAATGCCTCTCTGCCTTCGCTGGCAATCCATATCTTATTAGTCCTGAGATTTTACTTGCGGAGGACCTCCTTCATTCAGACGATTTAGTGGATCATCCAGAATTTCTTGATAAAGAAGTTGATTTTGGAGAACTTATTCCGTGGAAGTTAGGGGTTTTAGATCGATCATATTTAAGGTTTAAGAATCAAGCCTCTTCCACATTGAAAAAGCAATACGATAGTTTTATCCAAAGTAATGAAGATTGGTTGGAAGATTTCGCTCTCTTTATGGCCGTAAAGGAGGCTTATGGTGGTGGGTCATGGGTGGATTGGCCTCGACCTTTGCGGGAGCGTCAACCAATAGCATTACAAGAAGCCAAACAAAAATATGTTGAAGCGATTAACCGACAGAAATATCGACAATTTATTTTTTTTAGGCAATGGTCTTCATTGCGAGCATACACGGAGAGTAAGAGAATTTTAATTATCGGAGATATACCAATATTTGTAGCCCACGATAGTGCTGAGGTATGGGCAAGTCCTGATCTTTTCTATCTAGATAACGATGGTAATCCAACTGTCGTCGCAGGTGTCCCACCTGATTATTTTTCCAAGACAGGACAATTGTGGGGGAATCCACTTTATCGTTGGGATATCCAATCTGCTAATGCATATCAGTGGTGGCTAAATAGATTAAGAGCAGTACTAACGCTTGTTGACATCGTTCGACTAGACCATTTTCGTGGGTTTGCAGGATATTGGGAGGTGCCTGCTGAAGAGAAAACCGCGGAGAAAGGTCGCTGGGTACCCGGTCCAGGTGCCGATTTCTTCCAGACAGTCCATGATCGCTTGGGTGATCTTCCCATTATTGCTGAGGATCTAGGTTATATTACACCGGATGTGATTGACATTAGAGATCGGTTTAACCTCCCAGGGATGAAGATTATCCAATTTGCTTTTACTGGGGACCCAGAGGAGCCATTTTTACCGCACAATCATAATAAGAACTGCGTCGTTTATACAGGAACTCATGATAACGATACAAGTAAAGGTTGGTATCTACGAGTTTCTGAAGAAGAGAGAGAGTTTTGCAGACGCTACTTAAACAGCGATGGAAATGAAATCGCCTGGGATATTATCCGGGCAGCATGGTCATCAGTCGCTAATTTTGCCTTAGCACCCATACAAGATTTTCTTGAGTTGGGAAATGAAGCGCGTATGAATTATCCTGGTAACCTAGGTGGAAATTGGACTTGGCGTTTGGGTGGGGAGGAATTGACCCCTGCTTTGGAGGCACGGATAAAGGAAATAAATTATTTGTATGGTCGCTTGAATAATGAACAATCCAAATAAATTAAAATTTATCTATTCATTTAAATCTTTTCATCATAAGCCATTATATTTCGGAGTCAATTAATTTGAGCTTAAAGGACAAAAACCCAATTCTGGGTATTTGTCAATTTTGAATTAGAAGCTAGCAACTGAGATATAGTTATCAACTAATACTTGAACACAAAATGATCAATTATCTGTCTAGTTCTCTGACTCTTCCTCCTCCTCGGTACTTGGTTCCCAATTGGGAGCAGCACGTTTCAGGGCATCCACCGATACTCTGTTTGCACGTTTACAATGTGGACAATAGGCATTATAGTGATTAAGGTCTTCTGTGGTAACAACATCCAGGGCATAATGAACTGCTTCTCTACCTAGTGCAAATGGTTTGTGGCAGTTGTAGCATCGTAATTGCATATTAGCTCCTTTACTATTGATAGTATACAGTATTGATTAAATAATGAAAAGGTCACTATTGGCAGGTGTCCCACAGATTATAAGAAAAACCAAGACGATTATGGTATTTTTGTTTTTCCAGAAATAATGATAATATTCTCTATGAATAAATTTTATACCTCTACTGGCGATGATGGTTTTTCAGGTTTACTCGGCGAAGGACGAGTACCAAAGTGGCACCCGCGTATAGAATTAGTTGGAAAAATCGATGAAGCCACTTCTTCTTTGGGTTTGGCGAGGTCATTCTGTAAAGCTCCGGAATCAGGACCGTTACTTCTCGATATTCAACGTGATTTGTATCATATGATGGCTGAGTGTGCCGCAACTCTTGAGAACGCCCATAGATTCCGAGTGATTGATGAAACCAAAGTGGAAACGATTGAGAAACAAATAAATAGTATCAGCAGTAAAGTTCATAATCCCGAGGGTTTCATTTTACCCGGAGATTCGCCTGCTGGTGCAGCATTAGCAGTTGCTAGAACGGTGATCAGGAACGCTGAACGGCATCTTGCCAAGTTGTGGCTTGACGGGGAGATTGAGAATCAGAACTTGCTTAAATACCTAAATCGACTCTCGTCTTTATGTTTTGTTTTGGAATTGCTTGAAAATGATGTGGCTGGAAAGGGTACTACGACCTATGCCAAAACTGATTTGTGATGCGGGAGGAATGGTGAGAGCTTTGCTTCATTGATACTATAGATCAATTATCATGAATCAAAGCAAAGCTCTCTTTTTTTTAGAAATTATTGAGATGAATTGGGGAGTGAGACTTCGATCATCCGTTTTATATCTTCATAAGTGGGAACATAGCCCGGTTTTACAATCTCTCCATTTACTAATACACTTGGTGTACCTTGAACACCAGCAGCATTCCCGGCTGCCAAGTCTGCTTGAATTTGATCTTGATAGCGATTTTCCTCGAAGCAAGCAGTGAACGCTTCTGTATCTAGTCCCAATGTCTCTGCGAAAGCTAGCAATCGTTTATCGCTGAATGATCCTTGATTTTCACCATTCCAATTGGCGAACAAAATATCGTGATAATCCCAGAAACGACCCTGTTCTGCTGCACACATACTCGCATTTGCTGCTTGATCTGATTCTTTATTAGGTGCACGATCATCCAAAAAAGGATATTGCCGGAAAACGTAATAAACTTCTCCATTAGCAACATGATTTTCCGTAACTAAAGGTTCAACTTCATTTGAATAAATCCGACAAGCAGGACATTGAAAGTCTTCATAAACTTCTATCAAGACAGGCGCATCAGGGTCACCCATTGCAGTACCATCTGCCATCGGTCGCGTCTCCGGTGTAACTTCGATAATATCTCCAACAGGGACTAGAGAATTTCTTATGCTGGGAGCGATCAACAAAGCCGCAATTACCAGTGCAACGCCTACAACCACCAATATCGTTATTAACCGTTGTCTTTGCCTATCTCGACGGCGTTTCTCTCTTATGGCTTGTCGTTTCCCCGTAAATTGTTGTTTCTTACTCATTATTTCTCCTACTCTCCAATAAATTCAATGGGTACTTCCAGATTGTATAGTTTTATTAAGAAAAACATTGGAATTTCATATGTGACCAACGCTAAAGCGGGACACATTTTCCCATGTTAGTTATGATTTGTCTAGAGTTTTATGAAGAATAATTAATTTTAGAAAAAATTTCTTATTTTTGTCCCCGATTTTTTATTCTGGGTTGTGATGATTTGGATGGATTGCATATTGATAGGTTGGAATAATTTCACATGTTTTTTGAAATCCAAATTGCTCATAAAGCGCAAGTGAGCTGTAATTATTTGCTTGAGTGTTAACGGAAATGTTATGCGCCCCCCGTTGTTTGAGATGAACCAGTATGTCTTGAACTAGATTATAGCCAATTCCAGTTCGTTGAACGTCAGGGTGAACTGCTAATCGAGCTAGATGACCACCATGATGACTGATGGTACTAATTTGGTAACCTACCAACTTGTTGTTCATTTCTGAAACTGAAGCGTATGCAGCTTGTCGATATGCGGATATTAAGGAAAGATCTGAAATTCGCCAAATCGGATCGAAAGCTTGTGTGTCTAATGCTTCGACATTGGTTAAATCCTCAAAATGCATCCGACGGATGATTAATCCTGGGATATGACGAGCTGGTGGTATTTCCCCTCCTTCCCAGAGCAACATTAACACTTGATTTGCGAGCTTGAATCCGCTTTCTTTGAGTAAAAATTCAAACCAATCCTGGCGAGGTATCACTGCGATTGTCACGCTTGACCTCTGCTCATAATACCTTTTTACCGTTCTCCAGAGAGTGAACCAAGTTTTTTTTAGGGACAATTTTTCCGAGATAGCCAATAAATGTATCCAGGCTACTTGCGGGGGATCTGTTGGACATGCTATTGTAGCCAAGACTTCATTTCCAGATGAAGCGATGAAAAATGGGTTGTCGTCGATCCAATCCAGGGGTTGACGCCAGTCAAGGTGACGATGAACATAAACTTCAAATTGAATTAAATTCGCCAAGGTCTGCCGGTCAGAAACACAAGCCTCCCGTATGGTTAGATTGTTCTTGTCCGTCATACCATGAAGCCTAACTCAAGATATTTATTATTTATGATTCATGAAGCTAAAAGGGATTTGTAATAGTTTCCTAACAACACGCTGTTTTGGGTTTGGATGCTGGATGTTCTCTAAACCGGATCGCATTGTTGCTAGGGCCTGCATTTGGCGACCTTGTCTCAATTGAACAGCTGATAAAGATTGCATAACCGAGGTATGCAAATCATTCTCTCCAATTTCTCTCAAAATGGTTGCAGATGTCTGATAAGCTTCTGCGGCTTCATCCAAAGAGCCCAAAGCTTCGAGAGCAGCTGCTTTATTGCCCAGCGCTAAAGCATGCCGGTGCTTATCGCCCGCGTCTGCAAAGATTTTCTCGGTTCCATTAACTACATCTAATGCTGCCTGCGCATCTCCTGATTGGAGGAGAGCTACACATTGATTGTTAGCCATTTCCGCAGCAGCTAAGTTTTCCTCACTTGCAAGGTAAGCTTCTCTGGCTTTAAGAAACAGCTGCGAGGCTTCGTGATAATTACCGTTTTTGAAGGTTGCTTTACCTTTCTTCTCAAGTTTTTGCGGATTATTGTTTAAACTCATATCAACTCAAAATTTACGATTAACTTCAAGGTAATCAGATTATAACAACTGCTTGGAATGGATTCAAAATAAATTCATAACGTAATTTCTAGAAGACCTTCTGCGATAGCCCTTAATTTTTCTGCTGACATCTCACTCAATCGTTGTGCCAATTCTAAGTACGGACGATTTATTGGTTTGGTGATGAAGGCAATTAAGTCAGGTGGCAACTCTGAAAGGTAGTTTTGTGTTTGTTGCTGTGTTTCCCAACTCCCAATGGGTCCTTGACTGTCGAAGAAATCCCTCAATGGTGTATTAATAATTTCAGCAAAAGATTCCAGAACAGGCAGTGGAATTGGTAATTTACCCATTTCATAAGCCTCAGCTTGACTCTCGGGCAATCCTGCCTGTTGTGAAAAATCATCTAATGAAAGATTGAGGTTTTGTCGTGCTTGTTTGATTTTCGCTCCTATAATCCTTTGACGGATATTGATGATTCTTGACGTATCGATTTCCTGCTTTGAAGTTGATGCTTTTGATATGCTTTTATTTCCCCAAAAATGATCTAAGGGGATATTAAGCTGAAAGGAAAATACCTCTAACTCTGGTAGAGATGGCGATAATGCTCCAAACTCATAATCAAGATATGTGGTTTCAGGTACATGCATAATTTGAGCGCATTCTGGTGGGGTTTTTTTTACACTCAAACGAGCATCTTTGATTAACACTCCCAACTTCTTTTGCCTAATCTTGGTAGTTTTTGAATTTTTTGTCATGAGCGTCTCTGGGTCTATATCAGGTTTATTCCTGTGATTATAGCAGAAGTTCGACAATATCGCTGAGAGTGAAACCGACAGATTTTTACTAAACTATCGTCTTCGATTTGCTGCAAGTATTTCAGCAATATTTGCGCCAAAGACTTCGGGTTTTAATTTGAAACCTGCGATCTCGAGTGCTGGACCGAATAATGGTCGGATTCCGGTTGGTTTCAATTTTCCTTCAACCTTGCCATCTTTTGAGTTGCTGGATTGTTCAAACTTGAATATATCTGTGAGGACTACAGTATTCCCTTCCATCCCCGCTACCTCTGTGATAGCAGTTACTTTTCTCGAACCATCCCGTAATCTGGCTTGATGCACGATCAGATCAACTGCGGACGCGAGTTGTCTCCGAATCACATCGACTGGTAAGGCAAGGTCAGACATCAATGTCAAAGTCTCGAGGCGAGAAATTGCATCTCTTGGTGAATTAGCGTGCACTGTAGTCAATGATCCATCATGACCAGTGTTCATAGCTTGCAGCATGTCTAATGCTTCGCCTCCACGCACCTCGCCGACGATGATCCGGTCTGGTCGCATTCGTAGCGCATTCTTAACAAGGTCTCTCGTGGTTACCCGTCCGCGTCCATCTAAGTCTGCTGGTTGGGTTTCCAATCGGACAACATGCTCTTGCTGTAATTGTAGCTCAGCGGCATCTTCGATGCTGACGATCCGGTCACTGTCTGGAATATAGGAGGATAATATGTTGAGGAGGGTTGTCTTTCCTGAGCCAGTTCCCCCTGAAATTATAATATTTAATCTGGCGACAACACATGCCTCAAGAAATTCAAACATACTTTCTGTGATCGATCCCAAGGCGATTAATTGTTTGATTCCAAGTTTTTCCGTTGAAAACTTCCTGATAGTCATTGTAGGACCATCGATTGACACTGGCGGAATAACTGCATTGACTCGCGAACCATCCGGCAAGCGTGCGTCGACTGTTGGGCTTTCAGCATCGATGCGACGACCTAAAGGTAGTACAATGCGTTCGATCACTCGGATAACATGCTCGTCACTTTCGAAGGTGATACTCGTTTTGATTAATTTGCCATCCCGTTCTATATAAACTTGGTTCGCACCATTCACCATCACTTCTGTTATTTCGTTATCATCCAGCAATGGCTGGATTGGACCATATCCGATTAGCTCATCAATAACATCCCGAAAAATCTGAGAGCGTAGGCTGGAAGGCAGGTTTAAACCAGTTTGACTGAATACATCTTTCATTCGGTGCAGTAATTCTTGGCGGCGCTCGCTCTCAGGTAAGTTAGCTCCATTAAATTCTGTCGTGAGAGCATCGATCATGTAGCTTTTTAACTTTTCGATGTCAGTATTTCTAATCGTTCGGCTGGGTGGTGGGTTCGTTGAGTTCAATTTAGATCTCCATCATTCGATAATTCATCTTCAATTTCATCTTCAGGAATAATCCAGATTATCTGATCCGTATTAAGTGATAAAAAGTCTGCAGTCACTAATATTTCCCCATGAGGGCTGATAATCTTCGCATCAGTGACAGCGATGAATTGTCCACCTGAAAGAAGCTCGTCTATCAGTCGTTCACCCCGTTTCACATAAATGTTACCTTCAATCCTATGGGTAGTCGTTTGGATTGTTGAATAGACGGAATATTTCGAAATTATTTTGGTGTAAATTTTTCCTTTTTCATCGAATTGGATAGTCATCATATTTTCCTAAATCTTTGGCATGGTGTAACCTAGACCTGAACGAGTTACGATGTGTTGAGGATTACGGGGATCATCCTCAAGTTTGTGACGTAACCTTGAAATACTTACCCAAAGGATCTCTTTATCATTGCGGTACTCTTCTCCCCACACATTCATTAGCAGATCTTCAGAGGAGAGTATGTCTCCAAGATTTTGTGCAAATTGAAGCAATAGACGATATTCTGTGGCTGATAAGTAAACCATTTTTTCGTCTTTGAATACCTCCGCTTTTGTAAAATCTATCTTTAGATTGCCATGATTGAATACAGGTTGTTGAAAAGATGCGCTCCCATTAGACTCAGCTCTTCGAAGAACAGCACGTACTCGTGCAAGCAATTCTGTCGCTGAAAATGGCTTGACTACATAATCATCAGCGCCAACATCGAGCCCCCGAACCCTATCCCGCTCTTCACCTTTCGCTGTGACCATAATAATTGGCACATTAGAAAATTCTCGAATCCGTTCACATGCTGTAATCCCGTCCAAGATGGGCATCATAACATCGAGTAATACTAAATCTGGATGATTCTCAGCTACGGTTTCAACAGCTTTTTGGCCGTCATACGCTCGCAGGACATCATAATCCTCTGTTAATAGATTCGCTTCCATCAACCGAACATACCTTGGCTCATCATCGACAACAAGAATTTGAGCTGTCATAGTTTTTCCTCCATGAGTACAAGTGTTCTTCTCTTATCGCTATTTCTACTTAAATCAAGACTTAATTTAATGTGAAAAATTGACCCTTCTCCTGGAATTGATTCTGCGAAAATTTCGCCATTGTGAGCCTGAATGATTCGTTTGCATATGAACAGGCCAAGTCCGGTTCCTCTGGTTGATTTAGTTTGATCTGGTATCCGATAAAAACGCTCGAATATATGATCAAGATGGTCCGGAGCGATACCGGGTCCGAAATCTCTGACGCGGATATGGGCATGATAATTTTCTTGGCTAAGGGTTATTTTTACCTTCGAATCAGGCGCATATTTACGGGCATTGCTGAGCAGATTTTCTATTACTTGTTCAATTCTGGCAGGATCAACCTGTACTGTTATCCCCGGTTTCTCGATTTCAAGGTCAATTTCTTGATTTTTATGAAAGGTCTGTGCTCTTATGCAAACATCTTTTAAGATTTCTTCTAACCTCATATGCTGGAATTCCATGCGAAGTGTTCCCGATTGAAGACGTGAAGAATCAAGCAAGTTGTCGATAAGTTCACGCAGACGATCTGTTTCTTCATCGATGATATTTAGGAATTCCCGACGAGTGTCATCGTCCCAAGAAGTGTCTTCACGTAAAAGTGTTGTTGCATAACCTTTAATGAAACCCAATGGAGTCCTCAGTTCATGAGAAATCGTTGCTACGAAGTCATCTTGCATTAGTTTTAATTGCAGTTCATGCTTCAAGCTATCTACGGTTTGGTTTAGATTTATGCGATCTAGCAAGAGAGATATATTTCTGGCAATATATTCGCATAATTGGGTTTGGTCTGATAGATATGGAGGTCCTCCGTAACGAACGAACACAAGTGAACCATATTTCTCATCATCTGTTGCCAGTGGTAGTCCTATAAAATATCGCAGCCGCATCCGGTTTACCGTGTAATCACCATCGATTTCTTTTCGAATAATTATTTCATTTTTTTGTAGAGAATCATTCGCAATCGTCTCTCCCCAGGCCAGATCTGTTTCTGACGACCTGCCACGACCGATTGCACGGGCATATTTAGGTTCGAGGTGATCGTCTTTTTGACATAGATATAAAACAACATTGTCGAAAATAAATATATTACGGACTGATTTCATGATTTGATCGATACAAGAGTCGATCTCTTTTGCCCTCAAGATAATCTCTCCAATTTCGTCTAGAGTTTCGATCAATTGGAGGTTGAGTAGATCCGAGGGGATCGTGTTCTCAGTCATAGTTATTATTAGCTGTAGGTAAAAGGAATGTAAAGCGAGATCCCTTGCCAACCGTAGATTCAACGTTTAAAGAAGTGCCATGTGTCTCCAATATTCGATATGCCATAGTTAATCCCAAACCAGTACCAGCATATTGACGAGTTATCGATCCATCTAGTTGATGAAATGGTTCAAATATCTCAGATAAACGTTCTTCTGCAATTCCGATGCCTGTATCCGCGACGGAAATAAGAATTGAATCCTTTTCCAATTCTGCCTCTATTGAAATTCGCCCACCTTCAGGTGTGAATTTGACGGCGTTATCTAGCAGTTGCGTGAGGACCCAACTAATTTTGCTTTCATCTGCCATTACTTGTGGTAATTTCTCAGGTATAGAGCAGGTGAGCTGCAGATGATTTTCTCTAGCTATATTACGAGTTTGTGAGATTGAGATATTGAGTAAGTGAGTTAAATAAAAAGGCTCGGGACGAATTGACAAGTCTCCACGAGAGGCAATAGAAAATTGAATCAGATCTTCTATCAACCTTTCCAATCTTGCTTCCGCTCTCAGCAACACTTTTAATGCATCACTTTGATGCGTTGTAAGTGGACCTAAACTCTCCTCGGATAACATGTCTAGATAACCTTTGATATGAGTGAGAGGTGTTCGAAGCTCATGAGATATGTTTGAAACAAAATTGGATTTAAGCCGACTTAACTCCGTGAGTTTCTCCAGCGCATTACTTAGTTCTGCAGTACGCTCCTGCACTCTTTGTTCGAGTTGATGGTTTGCCCGGTGCAGAGCGGATTGCAACTCTAAAATTTGTTCTGTTACAGCTTCATCCAGACTCTCTTGATCGATCAGGTCTAAGGCTAGTAGTGCTTGACCAATTAAAACAGGTTCCCCTAGCTCAGCTTGTTGTTGTTGGTATTTAAGAGCAGTTTCTAGATCTGCAATACAAAGTACACCTTTCTCGATGAGATAATCTCCTAAGCGGGGGACAAGAATCTCGGGGATTAATGGAAGACCACCTGGTACTGCTGGAGTGTATGACACTGCTTTTTCATTGGCCTCGGTTGTTTGGTCCAGATCAAACCCACAATTTGAACAAAGGTGAGCATTCGGATATATGGGTTTAGAGCATCTGATACATGTAACAAGATCTATCATTTATTAATTGGCATGATGGTCATTTCATATTTGTAGGTAAGAAAAAACTTGTAAAGAAGTTGTAAGGTATTTAAGACCTTTTAAATGCATAATCGGTAAGAATGGCAAAATATTTAGAGTGATTGTCTAAGAAGATATTTGTTCTCCTTGAGTTATTACTCTTTTATCTTATTGGTTTGTATATTAAAATAAGGGTAAATAACACTATCGAGGAGAAGTCATCGTGCAAACTTGTTCGATATGCAATGCGCAGTCCCCAGATATTGAGAAGAATTGTATCAATTGTGGGAGTAATCTAAGTGAGTTTTCGTCAACAGCAGTTGCTCGAAAAAGGTACCAAGATAATCCACGAGTATCAAATATTCGCCTCGTAATTGCTGCCGATGCTTGTCCAGCGTGCCGAAAAGTTGAGGGGACATACGATAAGGGTTCAATTCCTGTTTTACCTGTAAAAGGTTGTTCTCATAATTTGGGTTGTCGATGTTATTATGAACCAACCTTGAACAATATATACCCGTAGTTTTCAAGGTATTCTCAATTTTATATCGTTTAATTTCCTATTGCTGATACGCTTCAGCGTCATTATTCAATTGTAAGTGACGTTTGACCAATGCCACTGCTTCTTCTTTTGTTTTTATATGTCCCTCTACTTGAGCCTCTCGAATAACTTCTAACAATTCACCAATTTTTGGACTAGAATACAATCCAAATATATCGATAAGATCGTTTCCAGTTACCAAAGGTGTAGGAGAGATGCTCGATGAATGCTGGTGGAACCATGCTAATAATAGATTTTGAACCACTCCCAGAAGGTTATCCCAAACTTGGTTGGGTGGAGAGAAATTGTATGTTGCCAGAGTATCAGCAACCGATAGTAAGCAGATATCAATTCCCGCTGCCCCAGTATCTCTAAAGAATCGGTAAATCGCTCGACGTGATGGTTTTTTCCCAGTCTGAGAGAGCAGTAAGGGACGCATATGATGCCTGACGATAGTAGTTAAACGAGTTGTTTCCGAGTTGCTTAATCGCAGTTTCTTTGCCCGGTGGAGTATAAGTTCTGCACCAACTTTTCCGTGACCATAGAAATGTGTTTCTGAATCATTGTAAACTTGCATTGATACTGATTTACCTATGTCGTGATTCAGCGCTGCGAATACTAACAAGGATATTAATGAACGGTCTGAATTCAAAGGAATAGTAATATGCTCGTTTAGTGGCTCAATGAAATTATTCAACGATCTTCTTAAGTGCTCATAAATATAGTTGTCGTTCAGTTGAAATTCGCTGCCGCAGGTGATAAAGTTAATGATTTCTGAAAGACAATCCGCAGTCCTTAAGGAATGGTGCCAGGCATTTTCGAAGTGTGGTCGTGACTGGTCGAGATCTTTTAATTCTAACAATTCAGGCAACAAATATTGGAGAGCTCCTAAAATATCTAAGGCGAGAGTAGCTTTGGCGATATTTGGTCCATCAAGTATCCGAAAAAATTCATCACGTTGACGCTCAAGTGAGGATTCGGGAATCAAAGTTGTGGATTTTTGCATTAATATTCGAGTTTGTGCATCGAACTGAAAATTGAGTGCAGCAGCAAGTCGTACACCTCGAATGATACGGATAGGATCTGCATTGAATGCATTTGGGGTGCATGCTCGTAATTTTTTTGTTTGCAGATCAGCTTGACCGCTTAATGGATCTAGCAGTTCATAAGGATTTTTTACATCCACTGCAATTGCGTTAATCGTAAAATCTCGTGCCTGTAAATCGCTGATAATATCTGGACCTTGCATTACTGTAAAATCAAGCACTAATTTGGAGCCATCGTAGTTTCTTTTGATAACACGACCTGTTTTACGATCTTTGTCCAAGGGGTAAAAAGCTGCGTCGATACGTTCAGCGACTTTTCGACCTACTTCAAGCCCGTCTTCAGGAACGATAAAATCAAGATCGCGAGTCTCGTTATTTAAAATAGCATCACGTACTGCACCCCCGACTAGGAACAAGGGGATATCATCTGGTAAAGACGAAAAAATAGACTCCACATTTGGGATATATCTTAATGGTTTATTCGTAGGTATGTAAATTATGGTGGGGGTTTCCTTTACACGTGAGTTCTTGGCAGCATTTAATGCTTGATGTGGTGTGCCAGCCTGACTGATTATTTTGCCTCCGATGATCGCCAACCATCGACCTGCATAAGGAGAGAGATCATCCCCCATATCCTTTTTCTCCCCTGAATTCTCCATGTATTTAATCCTCTGGATGATACAGTTCTGGTTTTATAGCACCAATAAATGGTAGATTGCGATAATATTCATCGATGTCTAAGCCATATCCAAACACAAACTTATCCGGAATCTCAAATCCCCGGTAATGGATTGGAACTTCAATTTCTCGTCTTTCTACTTTGTCAAGCAGTGTACATACACGTAGACTCTGCGGATGACGAGTGGATAACAATTCCAACACCGAGGCGATGGTATATCCACTATCCACAATATCTTCAACCAGCAATACATCTCGCTCATGGATGTCCTCTTTCAAGTCCAGGGAAATACGGACCATCCCAGTCGTTTTCCGCGCTCCAATGCCGTAAGAGGAAATTGCCATGAAATCAATCGTATGGGGGATTGTAAGATGTCGCATTAGGTCAGCCAGAAACATCACCCCACCTCTTAAGATGCATATCAGGTGTATATTTTTACCTTTGTAGTCTTTGCTGATCTCTTCACCAAGTTCAGATACCCAATCGCCAATTGACAGCTCATACACCGTGTCCGGCTGCCTGGCCCGCCAGACATCGACCTCTTCCTTCAGGGTATCTACCAGACCCAGGTCGTCCAGCATG
>Ga0209536_100007119_pt1 | contig 16998 bp, 11 predicted proteins | sample DeeMarSeWOR28_12_FD_187461 | JGI IMG/M metagenome (GOLD analysis project Ga0209536, IMG submission 187461) | Marine sediment microbial communities from White Oak River estuary, North Carolina - WOR-2-8_12 (SPAdes) (version 2) | ecosystem: Environmental > Aquatic > Marine > Intertidal zone >... | reverse complement strand
AACCCGCTGGCCGGTCTGGGCAATTGTAATTGCAAGGTTTGCGCTTACCGTAGTCTTACCTTCTCCAGGCATCATGCTGGTGATAACGATGCTTTCAGGCGGTTTATCTGACGAGGAAAGCAGCAACGAAGTACGCAACGCCTTGAAACTCTCAACATTTGCCGAATGTTTCTCATACAGGCTTATGAGTTCCTCAGCAACTTCACCGGTTTTTCTGAACTTGCAGCGGTCTATTACACCAAGTAAGGGGATACCAAGTCGCTCTTCCGCCTCTTCCGGAGTCTTTATGGTATTATCAAGATATTCTATAAAAAAGGCCAGACCAATGCCGCCACAAAGACCGAGCACAAGACCAAGCAGAATATTCATTTTCTTATTGGGCTTAGTGGGCAAAATCGGGGTATCAGCCTTTTCGACTACCCAGACATTAACATTTTGTGATTCCTCGGTGACATTCTGCTCCTTTAACCGGGAAAAAAGCGCTTCATACATAGCGCGATTTGAATCAACCTCACGCTTTAACACTTGATACTGGACAAATTTTTCATTCATACCAAGCGCCTCTGCCTTGGTTTTTTCAAGCAGGTTGCGGAGGTTATCTTCATTGGCCTGTGCCAGTTCATATTCATTTTTGATGGAATTACTTACCCGGAGAATTTCCTCCTTTTTCTTTTCAAAAAGTCGGTCCTGTTCACTTAAAGCACTGACCATAAGGGGATGCTTGGGCCCGTATTTCTCGGAAAGCTCGGTGATCCTCTGCTGGACCTGCCGGATATTATTTCTTATCTCTTGAATTGAGCTGTCACTAACAATAGCTGGAATGGCCTCCAGTGATGATGAACTTTCATTTGTTGCCTGTTGAACCTGCCTGTAAATAGAATACAACTCTTTTCTTCTTGCCTCTGCCCGACTCAGCTGGGAGGAAAACTCAGAAAGTCTTTGGGGAACAACTGCAATACGGTCCTCAATGGTCACAATGTCATTATCCCGCATATATTGCTGGAGGAAAGCCTCGGATTCTTTAAGCTTTTGTCTTTCCTCATCGGCTTTCTGTGTCATCCAACTAATAGTGACACCTGATGCGGCGGTCTTGAGCTCAAGCAATTCTTCCTGATACGCCTTGACAACGTTATTAGCCACCTGTCTGGCAAAAATTGGGTTTTCACTCATGAAGCTAATTACAAAAACCTTGCTATCCTTAACTGGGCTGACCTTGATGCCTTTAATAATAATCTTTGTTAGCCACTCATTTGCTGGGGTCTCACTGACATCACCCGGTGGAGCCGGGATCGCCACGGTGTCCTGTGCTGCTATCTTGTTTCGACTTTTAATGAAATCTTTTATCTTAGCGGTCACTGTCTGCAAAAAACCTGGACTGATCTGCTTATCAGGAAAATAGCTCTGATAGTTTTTCTCAAGATCAAGATTTTTGACAACCTTTCTGGCCACACTTTTAGATGTAATAATCTGGATCTGAGTCTCAATAAACTGCAGATCAACAGGAGAGTATCGCGATCTGTTTGCATAAAGAGGATCGGTCTCATTTGTCTCTATCAGAACTTTGGTAGAAGCCAGATACTTTGGTGTAGCAGTAAATGTGGCGATTACCACCACAAGAAATGTGACCAGAAAAAAGGTGAAAATTGTAGACTTTCTTTTTGAGATCAAGCGAATGTAATCGCGAATGTGTATTTCTCTTTCTTGCATATTTTTATCTCGAGGCAGGATATATTCTTATTATTAACTCTTTCAGTTTGCTTGCAAGCAGCGTAACCGCTTGCCGGCATATTCAAAAATAAGTTTCCGGGACCACAATTACATCATCCGGCATAACCAACTCATCCATAGCAACATTCTTCAGAATAACCTCCTTGCCGTCAATTATCCGTATAATTCTTATCCTGCCGGGCGCACCATGATCAGTGAGGCCTCCGGCCAGGGTGATGGCCTTCAATACGCTGGGATCGTCTTCATGCTTGTATGAGCCTGGTCTTTGCACCTCACCGGTAACAAAAAAAACACCGGCTTTGGCAACATAAATGGAATCACCGTCCTGGATAGGTATGTTAATGGAAGTATCGCCCTGTTCTATAAGTCTTTTAATGTCTATGTTAATGACCTTATTCTCACTATCATCACTAAGCATTTTTCTTTTAATGGTGATCAATCCGCCCGCATCCTCAGTCAGGCCTTCTGCTCTGGAAATCAGTTCCAGTAAGGTTATGGAGCCCTGTAACTCAATAAGTCCAGGTCTATTCACCTGGCCGAGGATGGTCACTTTTTTACTTCGGTACTCCTGGACAAATACATTCACCTTAGGTGAAAGTAGGTAACCGTCTCCTAACAGAGCTTCAAGGCGCCCTGCAATAGCGGCAACATCCATGCCGCCGACCTTGATCGGACCCAGAAGCGGCATACTGATTATACCATCGCCACCGACCCGCACAGTGGTATCCAGCTCCGGATTATCATAAACCCTAATAACCAGAATATCGCCCTCACCTATAATATACTCCTGGCTATAGGATTCCTCTTGGCAAGACAGACTTATAAATAAAAAAAGAAAAAGTAATATTGTTCGTTTCATTTTTAATCCATCCATCAGTTTTTTTATTTTACCAGCTTTAATAACTGACTTTAATTTTTTCTGTTAAATCATATATCACAATTCAAGTTTCTTATCTACAGCTTGTTGTAGTTTATCAAGTTGATTCTGAGCCTGAGGATTCCCCTGATCAATCATCAGTGCCTGATGATATTGCTCAGTGGCCTGATGAGTAAATCCCATATCATGGTATAGATCACCTGCTCGGACCCGCAGACCGGCATCAGCAGGAAAAATTTCAATAGCTTGCAGGATAACATCAAGAGCCTCTTCATATCTATTATGTTTATTAAAAAAGCTGCTGGCCCAAATAAAATAGCTCGGCCATAAATTTTCTTCATTATTAACATAGGTTAAAGCCTGGTGATAGAGAGCAGCCGCCTGTTCCACTTCGCCCCTATGCTCCATTAAATCTGCAAATTCCAAAAAAGGGAAAACCCTGGCCGGCAGATTCCGGCGGATATCATTATCCGAAATGCCTGAGTTAACAAGGAATGTTATGTCATTTCCCGCTCTGCCTGGGTCCTGAGCAAAAACAGCAGCCATTACCTGCAAGCCCTTTTCTTTTTCATCATTTTTAAAGAGGTACTCTGCATATTTTCGCTTCCGGTCCGGATTAGAAAGATCATGCCTAACCCCTGCCTGCATCATAGAATCTGCCCAATTATGCTTACCTTGCATATCCAGGAATAGGCCGAAATTCTGAAGATAGTTTGCCTGGACCGGATTAAGCCTGATAGCTCTTCTATAAAATTTTTCTGCTATTTCAGCATTGCCAATATTTTTCTGTAAATCAGCCATAAGAAAATATGTATATGAATTTAAAGGTGAGACCCTTATAACTCTATCCAGCCGGGCCTCAATATCCTTCAGTTGTTGTTCCGGTTTTTGTGTATTCCAGCTGAAGGGAGCGAGAGCAACAAACTCTCGGTTGCCCCAGAGACTCGTGCTGTTGACCCAAAAGGTTAAGAGCAAAAGGATGATGGTGCAGAGTACCCCAGCAAACCGGAAGCCACCTTTTTTCTGAGGTGTCAGCCTGGTTTTTTCTTTGCTATGCGAACGGGTATGGGAGGCGGAAACTGCCAAGGCGAGAAGAAAAAAGAAATAAAGTCCATTTGCACCGTTCTGCAAAATAAAGTCTAACACCGAGTGGAAAGAAATAGCCAGTATACCTGCTAATGAACCCCAGGTTAAATAAATAGCGTATGTATCATGCCGCCGGGCCAAAGTTTTTCCTATCTGCCGGAAAGTAGAAGCAAAAAACCAGCCAATAAGAACCAGGCTAAAAATGCCACCAGTGCTGAAGGTTTCAATATAATCGTTGTGGGCATGATAGTCAAAATTCTCTGACATAAAAGTCTTATAGGTGGGGAAGATATCCCCAAAGGTCCCCCAGCCGCTTCCGGTCACGGGAAAATCCTTTATGATGCTGATGCTTTCCTGCCATATACGCGGTCTAAGGTCTTTGAACTTTCCCTGCTGATCAAACATTACACCAAAACGCTGATCAATAACATCCCAGCCAAACCAACCGACCGCAAGAAAAATTATTGCGATCAGAACTAGTACAAGTTGAATTGAAGTATTTTTTTTTGCCCGTCGGCTAAGAACAACTAAAAGTATGAAACATGAAAGCCCGAAACTTATAATGCCGCCTCTTGACATGCTGATAAAAATAGAAACCCCCATAAGCGCGACTGCAAAGCCAAGAAGCAAATGAATATTGAATTGCAGGCTGGCAAGGCTGTCAGCAAATCTTTGTCTCCAAGTTTCCCCATAATTCACATATGGTCGATAACGAAAAAAAAGAGCAATAGCAACTGGCACCAACATCTCCACATAACCAGCAAAGTGATTGTGATAGACAAATGGACCGGTGAAGCTGCTATGGGGAGGTGCAGCCCAAAACCAGTAAATTCTGCCGTTGTTTAAATATTTTTGCAGGATAGCCTGCAAGGCGACCACAGAGCAGAGACCCAGCACTACGAAAACAGTTTTTCGTAGTCTTTTACTGTCGGTTAACAGTTGAATTGTCAAAACGTAAAAGGAAATATAGGCACTGATACGGAAAAATTCCTCAAGGGTCCTCCAAGGATTTACTGAGAGAGTAATCCAAGCCGGCATCTCAACGATACCGATAGTTCCTTCGTAGAGATTGTAAGTAGCAGGGGATAATAGCCTGATCAAAAAGATCGGCAGTGGTATAATCTGCAAGATCATAAAGCAGAGCAGCAGCATTAGCGGAATAAATCCCGGAACACGGTATAAGGTCCCACGATTCTGAGGCTTACAGAAATAAAACAGGGTAGCCGTAAAGCATAAAACCTCCATAATGGTACGCGACCATAATTCCTCTGCACCAAAGGCAAGTGGTGCGAAAATCAACAAAAACAGGAAAATATAATAGGACATTTTCTTTAGTGGAATACTATAAATATGATGCAGCCCGCTTTACCGCCGGCAACCTAAGAACTCATTTGCTCAATTAACTCTTTTGTCTGCTTTATATGAGCCCTGCTTGAAGCACCAAACAAAATAGATTCAATATTTTTTTGCCTGCACACATACTCCATCGCTTCGTGAGGCTGTATGGCACCGGCAGCCAATACCTGCATTGCAATAGGACGAAATTTTTCATCCGCAATTGTTTTTTCGTAGTGTTCTTTTCCGCCGGACATTCTGAACCCAATCTTATTTATTGATGCGCAGATAATTGGATTTAATATTCCTTTCTTTTTCAATATTTCAAGCATTAAGGGCATATTCATGGTGATAAAGCCAGGTTCCGCACCATATTTCTTTTTTATATGCTCGGCAAATGCAACAAAAAAATCATCCATTCCCAAACCGAGAATTAAATCTGTAATAACATTCTGCAAGAATATTACTTCAGTGTTAATGCCGTGAAACATTTTCATTTCCGCATCCACAAGGAGTTTCATCATCTCGATGAAATCTTTCCTTATAAGTGCAAGCCCTCCCTTGGCAGCTGTTCCAAGCATACTACCGGGCATAAATCTCTTCAATGCTTCAATGGCTCCATATTCAGTAACCGCATTAGCATATTTATGGGCGTATGGCATACAAGGATAAATCTTAAAGTCATTATACCGGCGAGGATTGGATCTAATATGATCACATACTTCAGCAATTCGATCATGTGTTGTGCACATAAAAGTTCTGATACCAAGATCATAGGCCAGATCCAGCACCTCAATTATTGCCTTGGTTGTGCGAAAGCGCATGGCCTGGGCCCTTGATTTCTCATCTGAGAGATGATTAACCGCAAAAAACTGATTGTCACCGAAAATTATCCTATCCATTGTTATTTCCTTGAATATGCATCTGCAACAAGCATTTCTACAACCCTGTCTGTCTCAAAAGCACTTTCAAACGAACTCACATTTTCTGTTTTGCCCTTGAGCACGCAATCAATAAAGTGGTCAATCTGCGCAGAATATTCTTCGCCCCGCAGATAAAAATCTACAGACTTTGTCAAGTCTGTAATGTACCGTATATTCCAACCCTTTTCCAAACCTTCAATTTTGTTTTCCTGCCTGAGGTATATTTTGCATTCAGTCGCATCAACCACAACTTTTCCTTTTTTTCCCATTACTGTAATTTGTGTTGACATCTTCCGATATGATTCATCACTCCAGTTTACAGATAACTGCCCGCTAAGGCCGTTGTTATAAAAGAGGGTCGCATAGACTGCATCGTCAACATCCTGTGAATAAATATTCTTCAGGACTGTGCCTGCAACTTGGTTGGGGGTTCCCACTATGAACTGAATCAAGTTGATAACATGGGAGGCATAGTCATACAAACATCCACCTCCCTCAGATTTGTGGGACCTCCAAGTGCTGCCTTTTTCCTTCAGAACCACTGGGCCAAAGGCTTCACCAAGGACATGATAGATATCACCGATAACCCCTCTTGCAATAATTCGTTTAGCTTCATTAAAAGTGCCTATGAATCTGTTGTGATACCCAACCTGATTAACCTTGTTGTGGATCAAGGCGAGATCAATCATTTTTTTGCCTTCATTACTGTTCAGGCAAAACGGTTTTTCTACAAATACATGCAATCCTTTTTCTAACGAATAGCAAACCATGTCAGCATGAAATCTCGTCGGAGCAGCAACAAATATGCAATCCAAATCGCTTTGTCTGATCATCTGTTTGTAATCTGTAAAACAGTTCATCTTGCCATGCTTTTCCAAAGCAGCCAGAATGAATTTGGAGGAATCGCACACTCCGACAAGATCAACTACAGGATGCGCATTGAGGATGGCGCAATGGGAAATGCCCATTTTTCCTAACCCAACGAGGCCTGTTTTAACCATTTGAAATCACCTACTTATTTAGTATTTATTATGAATAAGACATAACGGAAGGGAAAAGTTTACAGGAGATCACCCTTGGCAATTCTTAAGGTTTACTTCTGAAAAACCTCAATTTCAGACCTTTATATATCGATTGAAACATAAAGATAAACGACCAGTAATACCGTTTTATACGCAACCGCGGCTGCAAAAACAACCTATAAAGCCATTCCATGCCAATAGCCTGCATCCATTTGGGGGCCCAAGGTACAGTTCCCGCATGATAATCAAAGGCTGCGCCCACTCCGACCATCCAGGGAACCCTTATTTTATTTAGATGACTCGCTATCCATTTTTCTTGTTTTAAAAGACCCAAACCAACCCAGACTATGTCTGCTTTAGAATCCTGAATTAACTCTATAACTTTTTTTTCTTCTTCCAAGGTAAGCTGGCGGAATGGAGGGCAATAGGTGCCGGCAACAATTAGGCCCGGGTTTTTTTCTGTAAGTTTCTCAGCCATCAAATCAGCTACCCCTTCTTTACCGCCATAAAAAAAATGGCGCCAGTTGCGGCTAACTCCATAATCACAAGCCTTAAGCATAAGTATTGGACCATTTAATCTCGGGATTTTATAACCAAAAGCCAATCCTGCAATTACAGAACCGATCCCATCACAAAGTGAAAAGGTAGAGTTATTTATATAAGTTAAATGTTCTGCTATGCGAAGTGCATGATACATTGATTCAGTATTTGTTATACAAATATAATTGTAAATTGAACGCTGCTCTATAGCACGACCCATTTCAGACAGTACATGATCAAATGTTGTACACGTAACGCGAATTCCATCTATTGCAACATTTGCTTTCATGCCATGCAAATTGTCTTTCATACTTATACAATACTCTATTTGCTTGCTAAGCGGCGATAATTTTCATAAACAGGTTCTAAAACTTTCGCAGGAATATATTCAGATACAGCATTACTGCAGGGAGAGCCACGATACTGTGCTATTTTGTCTAGGCATGAAATTATTGTCGCAGAAAAAGATTCCGGGGACCTAATCTTTGTGATTTCACCATTTATTCCCTCAGACACTACCCGGCTAACTTCTCCTACATCGGTTGTTGCTACTGGAAGTCCGCAACCCAATGCTTCTAGAACGCACATCGGCATTCCTTCATAGGCAGATGATAACAAAAACAAATCTGCAATTCGAAGCAAATCTGCAATTTCTTGCGCTGAGCGAGATCCGACGAAATGAATTCTTTCCTTCAGGCCTAATTTATCCCCATGTTTTTTTACCTGATCTTTCAGAACCCCATCACCAACCATAACTAGACGCACTTTGTGTTTTTTTGCATAAACCTTCGCGAAAGCATCAAGCATTAACAAGGGATCCTTTTGGTGATCGAGCCTTCCAACAGAAATTAAGACAACATCATCTTGAGAAAAGCCATACATGGATGAAAGTTTAATTTTGAGGCCCAGGCGGGCATTTTCTGAGATCCGTGAAAAAATATCAGGATCCATCCAGGTTGGAATGAATTTAAATTTGCTCTTGTGTTTAATAAACCGATTACGATAAGCTCTAACCGCGCTTTCCTTGACACAATAAACACTGTCAAATTTAGGCAAAAGCAAATTTTCTAGAGCATAAAAAAGGTTAGGAAAATATTTCCATCGTATATCCGATTTCTGATCATTAAGGACCGACATATCCTGATGCACAAATAGATTCTTGGGTGTGCTGTCAAATAAAAACGCAAGACATGGTTCAACACGATGAAATTCTAGTACGTTAAAAACTCCAAATTTTTGCAACAGTTTGTTTGGGAGCAAAGAAAAGGTTAGGCGAAGCGTTAGCGGAACTCTATTTTGTTTTCCAAGATTGCTTTGACACAAAACTGGAAAAAAATTAAATTTTCGGTTCCCAAGGTAACATTCACTCCATTTGCCTACAGGTCTATCTTTCTGACTGGTGCTAATACCAATCATGCTTATAGATATATCTTCAGGCGCCCATCGAATAATGCCCTTGATAAAAGTGTCTATGCCTCCTGGGATGCTTGCGAGGGGGTCGGTCTGGTATATGATACAAACAGAAGTTTCTTCCATTATCTTCCACAATTTAAAAAATTACAGAATGGTGCAATTGATCCAAGAACAAGAAATGGTGTAGAGGCAATTAATTTCTCTTTTCTTTTTCATGAAAATTGTTGGCTGAATAATCAATAATTTGATTATCAGTTTTGTTCCACGGTCAATTCTTTTTACAAATTTTGAAATAAATCTTCATATTTCTTTAACATTCTTTCCAGTGAGAATTTTTCACGCACTGATTTAAATGCCTGTTGTCCCATTTGTTCTCTTAAGTCTTTGGAGGACATTTGTAGAATATAATTTGTCAGCGCTTCAACATCTCCCTTTTCATAAAGGAAACCGTTCTTGCCATGCTCTATCTGTTCGGAAGCTCCTCCAATGTCTGTCATTATCATTGGTTTTCCCATAGCCATCGATTCAAGTGCTGCAATAGAAAAAGTCTCTGAATGCGAAGCTATCACCATGCAGCCACAAAGTGCAATGTACGGCCGGACATCTTCTTGAAACCCGGTAATCACTACGGCATCCGCTAATTTACGCATTGAAACATGACGTTCAATATTCCCCCGCTCAGGTCCATCTCCTATGATAAGAAATTTTACATCTACACCTTTACTCCTCGCTTTTGCGACTGCATCTATCACATCAATGTGATATTTTTCATATCGCAAAGCGGCACATAAACCAACAATGTAATCATCATTAGAAAAATTAAGTTGTTGGAGTAATTGATGGCGCTGGTCGCTATCCAGTTGAAATTCAAAATGTTTGATATCAATTCCATTTTGAATAGCTATCGACTTCTGGACTGGCAAATGTTTTTTCTCCAACCAATATTTTTCTTGATTTTTCGAAACAAAAATAACACACGCGCATCTCTTGAAGAAAGACCGATAAATGAACATCTGCAAACGGTCTTTAAATGCCATAAGCAGTGTAGTATGAAAAATGATTAAGACGTGAGCAGATTTTTTTGCAAACTTCTCTGCCAAGACTCCATATAACATTGGGTATTGATTAGTACAAAGAACTATATCGATATCATGACTATCAATATAGTAGGCAAGCTTTCTGATACAACTTAAATCTAGCTTAGAAGAAATATGGCAGAAAAGTATTTCTTTTAAACGGTCTTTTTTGATTTGGGGCAAAAGGGAATCATCTTCTTTGAGGAACGTTAAAAAAAAATTAGAATTTATCCTGCTCAAACCATTCAATAAAGTTACAACATGCTTTTCAGCTCCACCGAAATGCAGGCTTGTGACAATAAACAATATGTTTAATTTATTTTTCAAAATATTTTAACTACCTAATAAGTTTGGCAAATATTTTAGAATACTCATTGATTATTTTTTCAGGAGAATGAAATTGTTCAGTATACCTTTTACAGATTTTTCCTAATGTCACATACTTTTGGCTGGAACCAAGCAACTCTTTAATATTGAGAACCAACTCATCAATTGTTTTAACAACAAGGTTTACCTGCTGCCCCTCCAAAACTGCCTCAGGATCAAAAAATGACAATGTTGGTATTCCACGAATCCAAGACTGCAGAAATGTGTTGGGAAAACCTTCGAATTCTGAAGTATTCACAAAAAGACGAGCTGCATCAAAGTGCTTATCTATTTCTGCATATGGCACAAAACCAATAAACTCAAGATTAGGAAGCTGGTCTGCTTTTTCCTTAATTTTACCATAAAAAGGGTCACCATTATTGTTTTCAGGCCCCCCTATCATTCTGAAACGAAACTCAGGCATTCTCTGGGCTAATTCGATAAAAATTTCTGGTTTTTTAAAAGTTCTGATTGTCGAAACCCACAGCACATCTACTTGTTTATCAACACCAGTTTTGTTTGAAGCTGCCTCACAGCAGCTTCGAATAAAAGTAGAATCAATATTGTAGTTTTGTTTGCTAAGCTCTTTCTGCCTCTTGGACTGAACAATGACTGCATCGGCATGATTCAACCCCCACTCAAAGATGAGTTTATCTCTCTTGTATTTTATATATTGCTGTCCTGGGATTAAATCATTGTCATTTGCAACAGAAAAGATCATTTTTTTGCCGGTTTGACGACAGAAGAATGAAACTAAACCTGTTAGAAATGATGAGGTGCGCTGATAATAAATATCAGCATTAGCAATTTTCATCGACTTCCAATAAGTTGTCATCCGGGGATAGAGAAAACGTATTACTGGGATACCAGCATTTTGTTTAAATGCCTTGATCACTCTAATACCATCAACAATAAGATCATCGGGTTGGCCAAAATCCAGGCATATCATGGAAACTTTATATCCCCTTTTTGCCAAGGCCCTGGCAATGATACATTGCTGCACCTGAGCCCCTCCTACCATTTTTAAGGAAGTATCACCGGTAAGTTCTGGATACGCCTCGGGTGCAACAAAGCATATATGGGGAAAGTTGCCCATTAATCAACCGCAACCTGTTTAACAGGCGCCCCAGTATCATTAGTTAGAGGTTTATAAAAGCTGATATAGTTCACCAGTAAGGCAATAATTGGAAAAAGGAACATATTGTAGTTAGAAGGATATATCTTCTGCCCAGTAATAGTAGCGATGAGATAACAGATTATTGAAGCAAATAAGGCCCACCCGATGTCTGAATTTATTTGCCTAACATTCTTCCATGCCAATTTGAGGAGCTTTATTAGAAAAAATACAAAAAGTAAAAACAACATAATGCCGTTATCTAGAAAAAACTCAATAAACGCATTATGTGCCATTGAGGTATCAAGAATCATGCCTTTCTGGTAAGCCGAACTGGCTATCATCGCAAAAAGTCCTTTGCCAAACAACAGGAGGCCGAAATTATCCACCCATTCTAATAGTAACGGAATCCAAATAGAATTAATCCGGCCGGTAAAAATTTGATTCAGATCTCCACTTTTGAACCCTGTTTGAAGTGTCTCCTTAATAAACCCAGGCAAGAAGTATAAAGAAATTAAGAAAAGAAAAAACAACAGGATGAATAATCCTTTCTTCTTACCCAGAAAATATAAAACCATCATACTTCCGAGGAGAAAAACAAGGAGAGAAGTCCTTGACTGCAGTAAAGCCAAAGCTAAAAGGGCAAGGCACCAATTAAGTACACCCCATAAGCTTTTTCTTGAGATTGGGATGATGAGCAGGGGCGCTAAAATAATATAAATTGAACCTATGTCATTATAATGCAACCCAAAATAGTAATTCCATATTTCAGTTGTATATGCCCTTGGCATGAAGATTGTGCCATGGGATAAAGAAATTAATATAACCACCGTCGACAGCACTCCTAACACAACACAAAGGTGATGCAATATTTTCTCTGTTTCTTCCTGCGAGGAAATATGATTGAGGATGTAAATAAAAGAGACAATGAAGAGGCTAGGTTTCACGTAATAAGACAAAACATAGCTGATGGCGGAACTATCGAAAAGCTCTGGTCTAGACATATAAAGTAACTGCAGATAATCAAGGGAGCGAAAAAGCGCCAAAGAAAAAATTGCATAATAAACACCAAGATAAATAATTACCTTTTTTCTCGGATCGCCTGGTTGAAAAAGAAGATGGCCACCGTGATAAAAGCAGGCGAATAAAATCAGAAATGATAGCAGGATATGGGGCTTTGCGCCTGGAATCCCGAGGAGATTTTCCGATATAAAGGGGGAGGCATGGAATGGGAGAAAAAGAAGAATCAGATACAAAGCATTTTTCTTGTTGGAGAGCAATATGTAAATTGTAGCCGGAAAAATCGCCAAAATAATACCCAATTTGGCATTGAAATTAATGCAAAACCCTACAAATACTGCTAACAAAACAACAGCAACAATGTGGGCCGATTCCTTATAAACACTTACTTGCATTGTTATAATTTCTTTTGGCAAAAATATTACAGTATGCCCCGCGTCTTAACAGGGGGTGGATTGTCATCATTGCGCAAGAGGTTGTGAATAGAAGCACTCTGGGAGAGTGGATATTATGTCCGAACAGTTGCTGATAATGTAACCTCAAATAAATAAAAATAACAAGTATCGCGAAAGCCGAGAAACAATTGCCTGCGCAGCTTGATATCTTTAAGCTCCGCCTACTGATGCCACATCCCTTGGGGTGGGGAGATTCACTCAATTTAGTTTTTTACAAATATTGTGATTTGAGCTAGAAAGTCCCCCGCCCTGGGTAGAACACCTGAAAGCAGCAATCAGCACAAAAATACCTCGAAGACAACCTATTGCAGAAAAAGCAGACAAAGTAACAATTATATCATTTCTAAAAAAATAGTTTCCCCCCCATATCACAACAGTAATACTTATCAAGTAAATAAACTCTAGAACCATTTTAAACCTTAATAATTGCTTAACGAAAAGAAGTTGGTCCGCCGGACAAGAAATAAAATTGAAAAATAACCATGGGGATAATATTCGGGCATAAATTCCAGCTTCATGCCAATTATTGCCAAACAGTATTTCAAAAAGCTTTGGTCCCCAAATAAGTAATATAATAAGAGGAATTATCCCTATTGTCACCAACCCCATCGTTGTCTTGAAAATACTTCTAAAGTGACTTTCACCTGTATTCTCAATATCGGCTGACTTTTGCAAAAAAACAACAGTTATTGATTGCACAATCAGGGATATTGGTCTGTCCAACATTGAAAGGGCTAGACCGTACCAGCCAATAACCTCAGGAGAATAGAACATTGCAAAAAGTAGTACAGGGGTGTTCTGTGAGATACTGTTCAATATTTGTGTTGGTAAATTGTATTTCGGGAATTTAATATACTCTTTACCAGCACCTATTATTGACGACAATGTAACCCGCCACTCTTGTTTTTCCTTCATGATAAACAAGAGTGTTACAAACAAAAAAATTACCGGGAAAAACTGACCGGCAATATTGCCCACAACAAGCCATATCGCTGTACTACCAATCAAAATTCCAGGAATTACTTTTACTAATACTGTAAAAATAGAAACCAAAATTTGCGAGACCGCAATTAACTTAAAAAACTTGAATCGGGTGCACAAGGAGTCAAAGTTCCACCGCATACCAAGAATTAACAGCCCAGCGGGGACAGCCCACAAATACTTTTTTAAATCTAACAGCCCAGACCACCTGGCAAGGGATTCAACCCCCAACCAGCATAGCACTCCAGCTAAGGCAGAAACAAAACAAACACATAGCAAAGAAAAAAAGAAGAGTTGGAACCCCTTTTGATCATCAGCAGGCAAAATAATAGCGGGTCTGTATCCTAGAGATACACCCGCCGAAATTGTCATGGTCAGAGACCAGATAAAAGTCATCACTCCGAAATCAGCTGGGGTATATAAGCGGGTAATAATTAAGGCAGAAAGAAAGGAAATGAGTTGCGCCAAAAAATTGCCCGCAAACAATACTGTGACCCTTTTGATAAATATGCTTGTGTTTATAAATGAAAACATAAAAATAAGTTGAGGAAATGTTTTGATCAGGTAGTTTGCTTTTCAAGCCAACTTTGGAACATCAGAATTGACCATAGTCGAGTATGGTTATCCTTTCTGCCAGACAGATGTTCTTCCCATAATTGATGTATGATATCAGCCTTTAAATATCCCTCCCGCATGAGCCTACTGGGTGCTAGTAATTCTTCTGCCCACTCCTTTAAATACCCACGCAACCAGTAGGCGATCGGAACACTAAATCCCTTTTTAGGCCTGTCTACAAGTTTCTTGGGAACATATTTGTACAAAAGTTCTTTAAGTATCCATTTTGTATGATCATCACGAATTTTAAGAGAAATCGGTAGCTGCCATGCAAATTCAATGACACGATGGTCCAGGAAAGGCACTCGTGTTTCCAGGCTCACTGCCATGGCGGCTCTATCGACCTTGACAAGAATGTCATCAGGGAGGTAACTCAAAGCATCAATGTGCATCATCATGCTCAGAGTTTGTTTATACTCTTCAGTGTCATAACTGGCGTTATCAAAGACTGTAGGTAAGTCCTCGCTTCCTTTCAATACTGCCGCTGGATTGTCCCAGTGCGAAATATTATATTTATAAAAACTATTAAAATCGGCCAGGAGCAATTGTTCACTAAATCTCTTAAAACGCTTATTGCTTGGAATATTCTCTTTATTCTTAAATATCATGTAATTATACAACAACATTTCAAGGTATGAAAATGTCTTGCTACCAAAAGCGTAAGCCAAATGATGACGCAGGACTCTGGGCACCATGCAAATTTTACCCCATTTTCTTGCAAAGCTTTTATAATGATCATAGCCACAAAACAACTCATCTCCACCATCACCGGACAAGCTTACAGTTACAGAATTTTTAGTCAAACGTGAGACCAGATATGTTGGTATCTGCGAAGTGTCAGCAAATGGCTCATCATATATTTGCGGCAAATCAGGAATAATTGCTAAGGCCTCTTCCGGGCGCAAATAAAGTTCCGTATGATCAGTGCCAATATTCGCGGCTACCGCCTTCGCATAGTTTGCCTCATTATATTCTTCTTCATAAAATCCTATGGAAAAAGTTTTTACTGGCCGAGAATGCTGGGTCTGCATTAAAACTGTTATCAATGATGAATCTATCCCACCGGATAGAAAAGCCCCAACCGGCACATCAGCTACCATCTGACCCTTTATAGATTCTTTCAGTAAAATTTCAAGTTTAAGTATTGCCTCCTTATCAGTCCCATTAAAAGGCGATTGCTTTCCCTGTGATACACATTCATCCAAGGACCAATATGAAATTGGTTCCAGCAATGCATCCCCAGGCAGGGTTGTTTTTTCTAGGGGTAATTTTAGGTAGGTACCAGGCATGAGTTTATAAATTCCCTTGAAAATAGAATACGGGGCTGGCATATAAGCGAATCTGAGAAATAGGCTTAAGGCATTACGATCGACTTCTGCTGACCAACTTGGGTGGCGCTGTAATGCCTTAAGCTCTGAACCAAAAAGAAATATATTATTATTTATGCCATAATACAGGGGTTTTTCCCCCATTCGATCACGAGCAAGGTATAATATACGATTTTCTCGATCCCACAGGGCAAAGGCAAACATTCCTATAATTTTTATTAAGACCTCTTCAACACCCCATTTCTCTATGGCAGCAAGTAGGACTTCTGTATCAGAGTGACCCCGCCAGGGTTTGGAGTAACCACAATCTTCCAGTTCTTTCTTTATTGCAGCAAAATTATATATTTCACCATTATAAACTATAACATAGCGCCCATTTGCTGAAAACATTGGTTGATGCCCCGCAGCGGAAAGATCTAAAATAGATAACCTGCGGTGTCCCAAACCAACCCCAACACTTTCATCCACCCAAACTCCAGAATCGTCTGGCCCACGGTGTTTTAAGGCATCAGCCATATACATAATAGCAGATTTCATGGTTTCTCCGTTCTGTCCAGCCTTCTGTATTAACCCAACAAAACCACACATATCATTTCCTGTTTTGCCGCCATTTTCATGGGATAAAATCTTGATACCTTTTTACGCTTTGGTAAAAAATTGAAACTATGCACAGCCATTGTTGCCAACATTTGTGCCATATCAAATTAGCTGCGTTCTATCAGATTCATGAAATAAAGAAGTTTGTTAATATCCTTAAAACGAAATGTAACTCAGGCACAAGCTCCTAAAAGGTTAACTCGTCTTTCCATGCTGGTAACTTCGTTTACTGAAATCAGTAACGACTGTGCTTATTTAAAATATTATTTTATACCTATTCATTATTTATTTTAGCTGTTAAAGAATATCCGGAAAAAATACACTTTCACTACCATTTGATTTCATAAATTTTTATTTAAAAAACCTTGCGGTCTTTTGTCACAATGGCACGCTTTTTGCATTTAATTTGGCTGTTGGAAATGATCTTTTAAAAATCTAAATCTGAGGACTGCAACAAATGATACATTTTTCAAACAATATCAAATCCATATTACTGGCATCATGCATTTGTCTTATTCCATT